>RCNI01000094.1_pt1 | contig 57978 bp, 41 predicted proteins | sample 2041151 | NCBI WGS metagenome assembly RCNI01 (sample SAMN09708214, study PRJNA481090) | feces metagenome | isolation source: feces | place: Antarctica: Albino Rookery
GCTAACTTTCCCGTGCGTTAGCCGTCGCCCTGCGGCGACAGGATGCTTTTTTTCGTGTAAAAAGCATCCTCTTTAGGGCTTTCGCCCTAAATTCACCTTTAAAAATACGTTTCTCAGAATAAGAGATTCCGCTTTCTGCGGAAAGCGCTTTAGGGCGTCGCCCTAAAAACCCACCGCTTTTGAAAAAGCGGGCAAAACTTTTAATGAAAAGTCGCCTGTGCGAACTACGAGTAAAAAGTTTGCGCTAACTTTCCCGTGCGTTAGCCGTCGCCCTGTGGCGACAAAAAGCGGGCAAAACTTTGAAGTACGTCCTTTGAAAATTTCGGAAAAGGTTACTTGCGGGCGGATAATATCCGCCCCTACGGGGAGTCGCCTTTTACGCAGATAAAATCTGCACAAAGTTCGTTGTGCGAACTATTTGTAGAAAGTCTGTGCTCAAGTACCCCGTGATTCGTCGGCGACCAGTGTCGTCTGTGCGAACTATCTGTAAAAAGTCTGCACTAACTCTCCCGTGCTTGCCCGTCGGGGCTTCCCGACCCCTGTGATTCAAGGGCGTGCCTTTGGCATCAGATAACGCCGTCCATGGGTTATTTGCAGCTTTCGCATACTGCTGTACGACAGACGTTCCCGTATCTCCACATCGGAATTATCTGCCCCACATTTATCTATTTCTTCCCTCAATTAAGGAATTTATATATAATCGCCTTTTAAACGGCGTTACCTGTAAATTTTTGCTTCCGCCGCACCGATTGCGCGGGCATATTGCTCCGCTTTTCGGACTGTCGGCGGGCGGCTCTGCATGTTGTGTGCATCACTACCCAAGACAAGCGGCAAATCCTTTTTCACAAGACTTTTAAACATATGCCTTGTGCGAAAATGTTCTGTGAAGCTTGTGTTCACCTGAAAAACAACCTGCTCCAGTGCCCAAAGCGCGGCATAATCTGCCTTGCTGTAATACGGTAAATATCGTTCCACGTGGGCGAGCATCGGCGTAAATTCCGTGCCGTATGCCACGTTTTCGATTTCTCGAAGCATCCACGGCTTCAGCTTTTGAAAGGGTAGCTCTAAAAGCAAAATCCCCGCTTCATTTGCCAAAGGCGAAAGCTCTAGTGCCGATATATTCCGCTCAATATGTACCTCTGCGCCAAGCATAATTTTCGGGATTTGCACCCTTTGCGCTTCGACTTCCTGTAAAAGAACTTCCAGTGCCGCTTGCCGCCTTTTCGCAAACTCACGCGGACTTTCTCTGTGTGCATAATAATGCGGTGTAGCCGCAACCGTGCGGATACCCTCGGCATATAACAGCCGAAGCATAGCCAGCGATTCCGCCGCGTGCTTCGCACCGTCGTCCATTTTCGGCAACACATGGCAGTGCCAATCCGCCTGGAACGGCAGATTTTGTTTTTCAGACATATTCTTCATAATTCTTGTAACGGTAGCTGTAGCCGTAGGGCTTTTCCGCTTCCTTTACATCGGTCAAAATCACACCCAAAATGGTGCTTTCGACGGTACGCACGCTCTCTATCGCCTTTTCCAGTTCGCGATAGGTTGTCTGCTTTTGTCGCGCCACCAGAACTGTACCTGCGGTCTTTTGCGAAAAGAGAAGTGCATCCGATACGACGTTGATTGGCGGCGTATCAATAAAAATATAGTCATAATGCTCGGCGAGGCTGTGTAAAAGCCTGTCGGTATTTTCCGAGCCCAAAAGCTCCGACGGATTCGGCGGAATCGAGCCGGAGGTAATTAAATCCAGCTTCGGAAGAACATTCGGATAAATCACATCATTGATGTTGGCAAGTCCGCTCAAAAGTTCCGAAAGACCGGTTGTATTTTTTACCCCGAAAATGTTGGATTGCACGGGACGACGTAAATCGGCATCCATTAAAAGCACGCGTGCACCGGTCTGTGCCATCGCAATCGCGAGATTCGAACAGGTTGTGGATTTGCCCGTGTTCGGCTCGGCACTCGAAAAGACAATGGATTTCTGGTTACCGGTTGAAAGGGAAAAGAAAAGTCCGGTTCGGATATTTTTATAAGCCTCCGCAATCCTAAAATCGGTGTTTTCCGAAAGTCTTTGTTCGACGCGATTCGTCAAATCCTTACGATTATTTTTTCTGCACATGCTTAATCCCCTTTCTCGACGAAAAGCTCGGAATTTCGCCTAAAACCGGCACATCCAAATGCTGTTTCAAATCCTCCTCGCTCTTTACGGTGTTATCCGTAATAAAAGCAAGGAAAGCGATGCCGACCGAAAGTAATAAGCCGCAAATGGCACCCAGTACGGCATTGCGCTGTACATTCGGCGCTGAGGGTGTTTGCGCAGGACGAGCTTCCCCAATCACTTCCACAGAACCCGCCTTGACTACACGTTCCAAAACGGAGGGTGCCACCTGCGTCATCACATTACAAATTTCTGCGGAAAATGCCGGATCCTCTGTGGTCGCGGAAATCTGTAAAACCTCTGTATCGTTTACGGAATTCATAGAAATGACCGAATCCAGTGCTTTCACCGACACGGGTTTGGAAAGCTTTTCCGAAACCTGCAAAAGCACATCGTCATCCTGTAAAATGACAATACAGGTATCTGCAAGCTTTTGCGAAGCATTTAGATTGTTCAGTTCCACATCGCCGCTTTCGGCCGTGCCGGAAAGGTTATTGACATAAAGCGAAACCGTAGAGGTATAGCGCTTCGGCAGTACAAAGCCCGAAATCAAATAACTAATTACAAAACCGAGCACTGTGGCGGAAACAATCCAAAACCACTGTTTTTTAAGATGTAGGAGAAACGAGCGAGCGCTCTCCAAATCAAATTCTTTTTCGTCCATTTTACCCCTCTTTATCTTCTGCGTTTTATTTTTTTGCTACGCGAAGTTCCCCAAAATCCACGAAAAATAATACTATATAAAAAGAGGATAAAGTCAAAGCTTCAGCCTCAGAAAAAATTATAAAAGCTTTTCCAACCTCTGTCTATACGCCGCCGGAATACAGTCCCTTTTTTCGACCTTTTCCACAAAAAAGCCACAGGCGTTTTCCGCTTCGGTAGTGATTCTCCCGTCTGCTGTCAGCAGACACTCTACATGCCTTTTTGCACTTTTCCCAAAAACAAAAAGCACCCTTTCCGTGCTCGGAAAAGGTGCTTTTCTTTTAAACTTTTTCTTTAATTTTCTTCTTTACCATCTGCATTTTGGCAAGGGGCACAGCAGTGCGCGCAAGCTGCATTGGCAAATTCTTTCTTGCCCTCTTCGGTATCTCTGTAATACTGGGTGTGGGTCTCTCTGTGCTTGTTTTCCTTCCAAATGCGGTCTGCTTCGGGTGCCCAAGCACGTGCGAAATCTACGCATCTGTCGCAAAGGGTATCTACATCCTCGGCGTGGATTAAATCGGAGGATTTTGCACCGGTCTTTTTCACAAGCTCGCGCAATCTCTCGGGATTTTCCAACATCGGGCAGGGTCTTAAATGGTTGTCATTAAAGGGCTGATTCTTATAGTATTCCATAAAGAGCGGGCTCTTTAACGCTTCCTTTAAGGTATGGGTGCGAATGTTGGTGTCGGAATAGTGAATGAATACGCAGGGTTCAATATCACCGGCAGAGTTTACGTGGAAATAGTTTCTGCCGCCTGCAATACAGCCGCCGACATATTCGCCGTCATTCTGGAAGTCCATGATGAAAATGCCCTTGCCTGTTTTGGCATTACGCATTTTCTTGAGCCAGCCGTACATGAATTCTCTCTGCTCGGGTGTCGGAATGAGTTCCTTGTCCGCGCCGTGACCGACGGGCATATAGTTGAAGCAAAGTGCGTATTTCGCGCCCTTTTCGATAATCATATTCATGAAATCATCGCTGGTGATGTAGTCGACATTCTTTCTGGTGTAGCAAATGGAAACACCGAAGAGGCATTTATGCTTTTTCAGAAGCTCCATAGCCGCCATGGTGTGTGCATAAGCACCGTCACCGCGACGCCAGTCATTGGTTTCTTCCGTACCTTCGAGGCTGAGTGCCAAAGCTACGTTGCCGACTTCGCAAAGATTTTCGCAGAATTCATCATCTACGAGTGTTGCGTTGGTATAAATCAAGAAGGCACAATCCTGGTTCTTTCTGGCAAGCTCGATAATATCCTTTTTACGGATGAGCGGTTCGCCGCCGGTGAGCATGTAGAAATGTGTACCAAGCTCCTTGCCCTGGGACACGATAGACTGCATTTCTTCATTGGTAAGGCTCTGTTTATAGCCGTATTCCGCTGCCCAGCAGCCCTTGCACTTTAAGTTGCAGGCACTGGTCGGGTCAAAGAGAATGATGAACGGCACGTTGCAATGCATTTCCTCACGAAGCGCACGAACGGTTTTTGTGCCGTAAAGACCGGCTTCTACGCCGAGCGCCCAGGTCATTTCCTTTACCACGCGCGGATCAACATCACGAAGCAAACCTAAAACATACTGCGTCCAAATGTTTTCATTGTCCTGTGCCGCCGCCTTAAACTTCTGGAAGTTTTCGGGCGGGAACTGCCCGGAGAAGAGCTTAGACGCCGCATCCGCAATCTTAATCAGATTCTTCTGCGGATCTTTATAAATATACTTTAAAGCCTGATTTAAGGCGACCTCGATGGCCGCTTTCTGCATTTTGTTTGATTTCTGCTGCATGTTATTCGCTCCTTTTTTCGCCGCGATCTATTCGGGCTTCATTTCCCCCTATTTGATGTTAATCATAGCACAAATTTCTTTTTTTGTAAACGAAAAAGCAGGGGAATTTCGCTTTCTTTTTAAATAAAGCCGAAAAAGGATTTCAGCCTGTTTTAAAAAGCGTTGTGTACCTTTTCTTATGGTTTGTTTTGACAATTTCGGGGAAAACTAAACGGAAAGACGGCAAAATGTTGTCTGCGACACCGAAAAATCCCCGTTTAGGAGGTCCTAATATGAAGAACGCGCCTGCAAAGCATCTTTGGCGTATGGTAAAAAGCGAAAAAAAGAGGCTGGACAAGCTCTATAAAAAGGCGGCAAACTGCCCCGAGAACCGACCGTTTACAGAAAATTTTGTGTTTTGGGTCAAGGAAGCCGACCCCGTTTTAAAAGAACTGCGCCGTGTACATCCCTTGCCAGCAGATGCATCGCTTCTGCCGCGCATGTTTTCTGCCGTTTTTCGTCTGACAGAAGGGGGAAATGTGCCCGACTACAGCCTCCTTTTACACAGCTTAGAGCCATTAGACCTTCGCGGCGATGAAATTGCCTATGCCGAATTGTTTTTTAAGGCCGCCCTGCTTCTGCGCGCCGCCGAGGGCGTAGAGCGTTTAAGCGGCGAAAAGGGAAACGCCATTCAACTTACCGAAGCGCGCACCGAAAAAGCCCCCGAAGCGCCCCTGTTTTTAACGGCATTAGAGAGCCTTCGCGCCCTTTCCGACTTCCCGTTTGAAAGCCTTTTTGCACAGTTAAGCCCTGCGGAGCCTCTGCTCCTTGCGGATGAGGGCTATCGGCTTTCGGACGAGCAGACAAAAATTAACTATCGTCGTTTGCTGTCTCGCTATGCCGAAAAGAAAGCTTGCTGTGAAGCCGAAGCGGCTGGGGATGCCTTTCTAAAATCCGATGCACAAAAAATCGGTATTTTCTCCTTTCTTTTAAAGCAGTTCCCGAAGAAACGCCTGCCCTATCTGCTTTTTACAGAGCCGCTTCTTGCCGCGGTTTTCGCCGTACTTTTGGGCATAGCTTTACAAAATCCACTTCCGGCAATTTTGAGCTTTTTCCCCTTTTGGGCTGTGACTTCCACCCTTTTAGAGCCGCTCTTTTTAAAATATTCTTTCAAAACGCCAGTGCCGCGCATCGCGATGCCCAAGCGCATCCCAAATACCATGGAAACCGTCATTGCCGTCACCAGTCTTTTGCCGCACGCTGAAAAAGCCAAAGCCATGGAAGCCCATTTAGAAGAAATTTATCTAAGCGCCGGAACAGGTGCGTTTCGCGTCTGCCTTTTGGCGGATTTTTACGGCGCAGACCGGGAAACCACCCCGCGCGACAAGGGGGATCTTGCCGCCATGCGTGCCGCGATTGCCCGGTTGAATGCGCGTTACGGTGCGCACTTTCTCCTTGCCGTGCGCCCGAGAGTCTGGTCCAAGGCGCAAAACAGCTATATCGGCTTTGACCGTAAACGCGGTGCTATTTCCGATTTTCTGCACGCTCTGCGCGGCGATGCTTCAGCGTTTTGCTGTCTGGATGGCGCGACCGATGCGCTCCAAAATGTGCGCTATCTTTTAACGCTCGACAGCGATACTGCCCTCTCCTTTGATGCCCTCCCCGCGCTTTTGGCGGCGGCGGAGCATCCCGACAATCTGCCGAAATTAAACGAAGAGGGCACACGGGTAGAAAGTGGCTACGGCATTTTTGTGCCGCGCGTAGAACCAGCCCTTTCTTCCGCCTTTCAAACGCAATTTTCCCGTCTATTTTGCGGCGTCGGCGGCATTTCCGGCTATGACGGCGCGGTGGGCGAATTTTACGGTGACCTCTTCGGCGAAAGCCTGTTTGTCGGCAAGGGACTTTTGCGTGTAGACTCTGCCCTCGTCCTTTTGGAGAACGCTTTTCGCGACGAGACCGTGCTGAGCCACGATATTTTGGAAGGCGAGCTTCTGCGCACCGCCCTCGTGCCCGAAGCGCAGGTCACCGACGCATTCCCTACCAATGCCAAAAGCTATTTTGCCCGCATGGGACGCTGGATGCGCGGCGATGCGCAAAACGCAGTCTTTCTCTCCCGAAAAATCCAAACAAACCTGCCGCCATGTCCCGGGGAAGAAAAAATTCCGAATCGGAAGAATCCCTTTTCTCTGCTTTCGAGGTGGAAGATTTTTTCTAACCTGCACCGCAATTTAACCCCGATTTCTCTTTTTCTACTTTTCTTTTGTAGTTTATTTTTAGAAGCCACGGCGGCAAAAAATCTTTGTGTGCTCACTCTGATTTTAACCCTTTGGCAACCGCTTTTTACCCTTTTGCGCCTACTCTTCAAAGGGGAGGGATTTTCTCTCGGTTTTCACTTTTTCGGGAAATCTCTTTCTGCCTTACAAAAGACGTGTGCCGATTTAGTCTTGAGCCTCTTGTATCTACCGCGCACCGCTTATACTGCCACGGTTTCCTTTGTTTTAGGGCTGTATCGACGTTTGATTTCGCACCAGAATACACTCGAATGGATGACTGCCGCAGACGGTGAGCAAATAGGCGGCGGTTTTACAAACAGCCTGCGCGCTTCTCTGCCCTCGCTTCTTTCGTTTCTGCTTTTCTTCTGCTTCGGCACGCCGTTTTTAAAGGGCATCTCTTTCTTTTTCCTTGCAGAACCTTTCTTTTCCGTTTGGTCGAAACGCGCACCCAAAGGAAAAGAAAGCGCAGCACTCACCACAGAGGAAACGGATTATCTTTTAAATTACGGCAGTGCCATGTGGCAGTATTATAAAGAAAACGCCACCGCAGAGCACCATTATCTGCCGCCCGACAATGTCCAAATGCGGCCGATTTACCGCGTGGCGGACCGCACCTCACCCACAAATATCGGCCTGTTTTTAGCTTCCGTTCTCGCCGCGCGTGACCTCAACTTCATAGATACCGAAACTATGGTTTTCTACTTCAGACAAGTTTTAACTACGATAGAAAAGCTACCGAAAAATCATGGAAATCTTTACAACTGGTACAGCACAAAAACATTAAAGCCCCTTTCACCCGCCTTTGTTTCGGCGGTCGACAGCGGCAATTTTCTCTGTGCACTCACCGCTGTTTCGGAGGGACTCAAGGAATATGAAGCCGAATGTCCCGCCCTCGGCGACATTCTGGCACGCATACAAAAAATCCTGCAAAACACCGACCTTGCCTTTCTTTATGACAAGCGAAAGAATCTATTTTATATCGGCTTTGACGCGGAAAATCTCCGCTTTACGCCTGCACACTATGACCTGCTCATGAGTGAAGCACGCATGATGAGCTATTACGCGGTCGCACGCCGTCAAGTGCCTAAGAAGCACTGGCTTGCCCTTTCCCGCACCGTCTCGCAAAATGCTGTTCGTTCAGGTGCGCTCGCTTGGTCGGGCACGGCATTTGAATATTTTATGCCCTTTCTTTTTCTGAAAAGTCCCGAAAACTCTTTGTCACGCGAAGCCCTCGAATTTTGCATCCGTGCTCAGAGGAGGTACGCTGAAAAGCGTGGCATACCCTTCGGCATTTCCGAAAGCGGCTACTATGCCTTTGACGAAATTGGTAATTATCAATATAAAGCGCACGGTGTACCTGATTTGGCTCTGCGTCCTGACCCTTTTGCGGAGCCGGTTGTCGCGCCCTACGCCTCGTTTTTATTTTTGCCGATTGCAAACAAGCAAAGAGTAGTTAAAAATTTACTACGCTTAGAAAATCTACACGCGGTCGGCGCTTACGGTTTCTTTGAAGCCCTCGATTTTACCGACCGAAGCACCGAAAGCGGCAACGAAGAAGAAAAAATTTATACACCGCACGCCGTAGAAAGCTTCATGGCGCACCATATCGGCATGAGCCTGTTGGCGCTTGATAACACAGTAAAGGACGGTATTATGCAAAAACGATTTTTAAGAAATCCCGCCATGCACGGCGCGCAAAGCTTACTCGAGGAGCGTGTCCCACCCGTCCGCTTTTCATTCGGCAGACGTAAAGAAAAATTTTCTAAAGTTCGTGTGCAAAAGCCTAAGTCCGAAACCGGGTCAGCCGCTTGCAAACAAGGCCTCATGGAAAATGCAAATACGCTTTCGCCTGTTTTGCCGCTCACCGTTTACGCAAACGGCAATTACGCTTTGGTTTTAGACGAGGACGGCAGAGGCTTTTCGAGACTCCAAGAACGAAGCATTACCCGAGAAGCCGATGCATTTTCCGAGGATTTTCCCTCGGGCATGTTCGCCTATTTCAAAACCGAAAACGGTGTTTTGCCCCTCACCAAAGCCGCCGCACCGGCAGGGATTCCGAAGGAAACCTTTTCCTCTGCCCTCTTAGAAAAGCACGCCGTATTTCTTGCCAAATGCGACGAACTCCACGTGCAAACCACGGTTTCTTTGGATGCCGACAGCGAGACGGAATTTCGCAAATTCTCCTTTTATAATCCGCAGAAAACCGCTGTGGAGGGCGAATTTTACCTCTATTTTGAACCGTCGCTCTGCAAAGTGAACGATGAAATTGCCCATCGCGCCTTTCAAAAATTATTTGTAACCGCCGCCTATCAAAAAGAGAGCGATTCTGTACTGTTTCGCCGCCACACGAAAGAAAACGAAGCACCGCTTTTTGCCGCCTGCGGTTTTTTAGAGCCTTTGGAAAAATCTTTGCTTTTGAACCGCACAAAAGCCCTTTCCCGCGGAGAATTTTTAGACAGCATAACCCGTGCCGACTTTAGAAACACCGACACGGTATCGAGCGGTGATGTCTGCTTTGCCGCGTTAGTTAAAATATATCTACCGCCAAAAAAGGCAAAGGAAATCACCTTTTATTTAACCGCCGCAACGCAGGAAAATGACCTGCAAAAGCAGGTCGGTGCTATCAAAGCCGCGGCCGTCTCCTACGCGTTTCGTCCCTCGCCGCGTCTTTGTCCCGAGGAAAAGGAAAAAGAAGCAAATACCGCTTTCGTTTTGCCCTATCTTTTTAAGTCCTCTCCTCTCGCACCCTACCGCGCGGCGGCACTTTCAGAAAATCAAAAAGGGATTTCCTTCCTCTGGGCGCACGGCATTTCGGGCGATTTTCCGATTGTGACGGTGTTCTGCAAACCTGAGGAAGATTATCTTGCGCTTTCGCCCTATCTTCGTCTTTTTTCGCGTCTCAAATATGCGCATTTAGGCTTTGATTTGGTCGTACTTTTGCCTGTTTCCAAAGCGGAAATCACACCATTTCTCGCCACTCTGCAAAAAAGATTACAAACGGAATTCCCCTTGCCCCAAAACGGCAGTGGAGGCAATCTTTTCGTCCTTTCCGAAGAGGAATTTTCTCCGAGTGAGCTGTCTGCGCTTTTGGCTTTTTCCGCCTTTATCGACAAAAATCCTGCCTCACGAGCCGTTCTCCGTGCAGCAGAACTCAAACTGCAAAGAGAAAAAGCGCAGAGGGAACGGTCAAAGCCGTCCGTACTCTGTGCCGAAGCCCCAAAATCCGCCAAAACAAGCAGAACCGACAGCGGATTTTTGATAGCCGAAAAGCCGAATGTCCCGTGGTCTTATATTCTTGCGAATCCCTCCTTCGCAACGCTCCTTAGTGACAGTTCTCTCGGCGCAAGCTTCGCCCTCAACGCAAGGCTGATGCGGCTCACGGCATTTCGCAATGATGCCCTTCGGGATAATCGCGGTGAGCTTCTCTTTCTGCGCCAAAACGGCGTACTTTATGATATTTTAAAAAAGAGCGCCGTGGAATTCGGAAACGACAAAGCCGTGTATCGCGCCGAAACGCCCTTTTGCACCGCAAAGGTGACAGTCACCGTGCCCCGAAAAGGCATGGCAAAGCTCGTTTCCCTTAACATTCAAAACACCGCTTCGCATCCGATAACCCTGCAATGTGCCTACTATATCGAGCCGTTTCTCGGCGAAAATGAAACCAAAGCGGTATTTTTACAATCTCGACGCACGAAAACCGGCGCACTTTTGCAAAATCCCTGTGCCGAAAACTATCCGGGATTTCTTTCCCTGCGCTTAGAGGAGGCCGAAAAGGAAATCTTTTCTCTGTTCGGCAAAGAGGAATTTTTCCAAGGGAATTGGGACGCCCAAGGTAGCCTTCCTGCCGCTTCGCCCTGCGCCGCCGTAGGTACAGAAATCACCCTGCTACCGAAGCAGGAAAAGACACTGCGCTTCGTTTTGGCTTTCGGCAAAACGGAAGAAAGTGCGCTTTATCCCTTTGCAAAAATGGAAAATTCAATCGAACAAAACCGCATTGAAATAAACACCCCCGACGAAGCTTTAAACGCCCTTTTCAACAACTTTTTGGTCAATCAAATCAAAGAGGGCAGACTGTTTTCGCGCACGGGCTTTTACCAGTCCAGCGGTGCTTTCGGCTTTCGTGACCAGTTGCAGGATGCCGCTTCGCTCCTCTTTACAGAACCGGCGCTTTGCCGCAGACAGATTTACCGCGCCTGTGTCGTACAATTCCCCGAGGGAGACATACTCCACTGGTGGCACAGAAGCTTTCGCGGCGGCTTTTCGGGTGTGCGCACGCATTGCAGCGACGACCGCCTGTGGCTGCCCTATGCCCTCGCGCAATATGTCGAAATGACAGGTGACATCTCAATTTTAAAAAAGCAAATTCCCTTTTTGGAGGGTGAACCCTTGCAGGAAGGAGAGGGGGACCGCTATGCCGTTTATCACAGCGGCAAGGATAAGGCGAATGTTTTGGAGCACGCCGAACGCGCGCTTGCGCTAACCCTCCAAAGAACGGGTGCACATGGGCTTCTACGCATCGGCACGGGCGACTGGAATGACGGCTTTTCCGCCGTAGGCAAGGAGGGCAGGGGCGAAAGCGTTTGGCTCACCCAGTTTGCCGCGCTTGTCCTTTCGGCATTTTCAGCCCTTTACGATCGTTTAGGCGAAGCGGAAAAGCAGAAAGAAGCCCTCTGCCACGCGGAAAAATTAAAGGCTCTTGTGGATGCAGTCGCCTACGAGGATGACCGCTATCTTCGCGCCTTTTTCGATGACGGCACGCCGCTCGGCAGTAAAAATTCCACTGCCTGTCAGTTAGATTCTCTAACTCAAAGCTTCGCTGTCTTTGCAAAATTTCCAAATCAAAATCGTGTCAAATTAGCACTTTTAAACGCGTATCACACGCTTTTAGATACGGAAAACGGCGTGTTTCGGCTCTTTGCCCCTGCCTTTTCGGGCGAGGATAAGCGCGCAGGCTATATTGCCGCTTATCCCGAGGGCATCCGCGAAAACGGCGGGCAGTATACCCACGCAGCGGTATGGTTTTGCCGTGCCTTATTCGAAGCCGGGCTTTTAGAAGAGGGCGAAACGCTTTTACACCTTTTGAATCCGATGAAAAAATGGGAAAACCCCGAGCTTTTCGAAAAATACAAGCTCGAGCCTTATTATTTTGCAGGGGATGTCTATGAAAGTTCGGGCGAGCACGGTCGCGGCGGCTGGAGTCTTTATACCGGTGCGGCAGGGCAGTTTTATGCCTTTTTTACGGCAGTGATTTTAGGCCTCGAAAAGCACGGCGACAAGCTCTATTTTCACCCCGTCTGCCCGCCCTCATTTGGTGCTTTTTCCTACACGATTTTCCTAAACGGGGCAAGGCTTCACGTGGAAATCTTGCCGCAAACGAAGCCCTATTTTACGGTGGACGGCAAAGAGGCGGAATTTCTTCTCTTAGACGGTAAAAATCATGAGATAAAATCTTCGCGTTTTACTGGAAAATTTTAACCATTTATGGTAAAATAGGGACGATATTTTTTAAAAAGGAGTGCTCATCATGTCTGCACAGCCCATTGTGACTCAAATCGGGCCGAAAATGCGTCTGATTCGTGTGAAATGTGAAAACACGAAGACCACCTGCATTTCCGTTTTATTACAAATGCCGCTCCGTAAAAATACGGCGGAGCACTTGGTGCTTTCTTCCTATCTTTCTCATTCCTCCGCAAGCTTTCCGACCCTGCAAAAGCTTAGCGAACGTTTGGAGGAACTTTATGGTGCCGTTCTTTCCGTCGATGCCAGAAAGCTTGGAGAAAGCTATTGCCTTAGACTTTCTATCACCTGTTTAAATGATGCGTTGGCACTTAAAGAAGAGATCCTCAGCAAAGAAGCTTTGGAGCTTTTGCTGGATTTACTTTTGAATCCTAACGTAGACGGGGAGGCTTTCAACACCAAACAGCTTGAAACCGAACTGCGTATTACCATTGCAGATATTGAGAGCACTTTAAACGATAAACGAGCCTACGCCCTCCACCGCATGATTGAAACCATGTGCAAAAATGAGCCCTTCGGTCTTTCGCAAGACCAGTTACTGCGCGATGTCAAAAACGTCACCGCCAAGAGCATGTATACCGCATGGCGAACCTTGCTGACCGAAGCAGTCGTTTCCATCAGTGTAGCCGGTGAGCAGGATTTCGAGGAAATCGAAACGATGTTACAGGAGCATTTTTCCGTGCTCCCCAACCGTCAACCTGTATCCCCCGAAACCGTCTTTATTCCGCGCGCTTCCGAGGTAAAGGAAGTCACTGAAGAAATGGACGTCAACCAGAGCAAACTTGTTTTAGGCTTTAGAACCGGTATGCAGAATAAGGACGATAACTTCTTTGCCTACCGCGTCATGGTCGATATTTTCGGCGGCGGTCCCTATTCCAGACTTTTCAATTACGTCCGTGAAAAATTAAGTCTTTGCTACTACTGCGCCGCACGTCTCGACCGCGCCAAGGGTATTATGGTTGTCCAGAGCGGCATTGAAAAGAAAAATAAAGAAACCGCACAAAAAGAAATCTTAAAGCAGTTTGAGGTTATGAAAAACGGCACCTTTGACGATGCCGAATTTGAAGCTTCGAAAGCCGCGCTTTGTGATTTGTTCCGCGGCATTGAAGATACTGCCGAGGGCATTGATGCCTTTTATTCTCTAAAAGCGGAGGGCGATTTGGAAACTCCCGCCGACATCATTGCCGGCATCCAAAAGGTCACCCGTGCGGATGTTGTTGCCGCGGCAAACCGTGTGTCGCTCGACACCGTTTATCTCTTAGCCGGAAAGCAGGAGGTCTGATATGGCAAACATGAAAGAAATTAAAAGCGAGCGTTTAAATGAAAGCTATTATGAAATCGACCACGAATCCGGTCTTAAAATTTTGATTTATCCCAAGGCAAATTTCAAATCGAGCTATGCGATTTTCGGTACGCATTACGGCTCGATTGATACCGATTTCCGTTTAGAGGGTGAAGAAAATTACACCAGCGTGCCCGAGGGCATTGCACATTATTTGGAGCACAAGCTCTTTGAGAGCGAGGATTTAGACGCATTCCAGCGTTATGCCAAAACCGGTGCGAACGCGAACGCCTACACGACGTTTGACAAAACCTGCTATCTCTTCTCTTGTGCAGACCATTTAAAAGAATCCTTGGATATCTTAATGGATTTCGTCACGCACCCCTATTTCACACCCGAAACCGTGCAAAAGGAGCAGGGCATCATCGGGCAGGAAATTAAAATGTGCCAGGATGACCCCGATTGGGAATCGCTCTTCAGCCTGCTTCGTGCCATGTACAAGGAGCACCCCGTGCGCGTAGATATTGCCGGTACGGTAGAAAGCATTTCCCACATCACCGCCGACCTTTTATATAAATGCTATAACACATTTTATAATCTTTCCAACATGGCGCTTTGCGTGGCGGGTAATGTAACCCCCGAAGAGGTCTTGGAGGTTGCCGACCGCAATTTAAAGAAAACCGCGCCCGTAAAAATCGAGCGAAAATTCCACAAAGAGCAAAAGGGCGTTTACAAACCCTATGTGGAAGAAGCACTTTCGGTCGCCGCACCCATCTTCTCCTTGGGCTTTAAAGAAGCGATTGAAACCCCCGAGCGTTCGTTAAAAGAAATCATCCTCAGCAGTATGCTTTTGGATATCATCATCGGTCGCACTTCCACGCTTTATAACGAGCTTTTGGAAGAGGGCCTTTTAAACACCTCTTTTGGCACAGAATATTTCAACGGCTACGGCTATGCCGCTACAATTTTCAGCGGTGAATCGCCCGATGCCAAAGAAGTGCAAAGACGCATTATTGCCCGCATTCGGGACTTGCAGGAAACCGGCATCCCCGAAAAGGACTTTTTACGCGTCCAGAAAAAATACTACGGCAGAGCCGTCATGCAGTTTAATGACATTGAGGGCATCGCCAATAGCATGGTAGCTTCTTATTTCTGCGGAGAAAGTCTATTCGACGAAACCGAAATCATTGAAGCACTCACCTTAGAAGATATAAACGAGAGACTGCGCACCGCCCTCGACACCGAGAACTGCGCGCTTTCCGTAATTAAACCGGAGGCATAAGCATGACATTTTTTACAGACTACTCCGCCGTAAAATTCACGGGGCTTGACCATATTTTCGACGTGTATGCCACCTTTATGGAATTTTCCATTGGTGACCACGTGTTCCGCATTAAATTTTACGGTCTCATTATCGCGTTCGGCTTTCTGCTCGCTGTTATTTTCGGCGGCAGAATGGCGTATCGCTGGAAGCTCGATTTAAACAAGATGCTCGACGTACTGCTCTACGGCACCTTGGGCGGCATTTTAGGCGCGCGCCTTTACTACGTCGCCTTTGAATGGGATTATTACAGCCAACATTTGGCGGAAATCCCCCAGATTTGGCAAGGCGGTCTTGCCATTTACGGCGGTCTCATCGGTGCCGTGCTTGCCGCCTATTTCACCTGTCGGCACAACGGGCTGGATTTCTTAAAGCTTCTCGATTTATCGGGCATGGGCTTTTTAATCGGGCAGGGCATCGGTCGCTGGGGCAACTTCGCCAATCAAGAAGCCTTCGGCACCAACACCAATTTACCGTGGGGCATGATGAGCGAAAAAACCACCGACTATATTTTGCGTTACCAGTCCACCTTTGCCGAAAAGGGCATCACCATGGACCCCTATCTCCCCGTGCACCCCACCTTTTTATATGAATCCATTTGGTGCATTGCAAGCTTTTTCATTCTCTATCTCATTTGCAAAAAGGCTTATAAATTCAGCGGTGAGCTCATTCTCTGCTACGGTATTTTATATGGTGCAGAGCGTGCCGTGGTCGAAGGTCTCAGAACCGACAGTCTCTACATAGGCTCCACGACCCTGCGTGTATCGCAGGTGCTTTCTATGGCGATTGTGGTCATCTGCTTTGCCATTTTGATGATTAAACTCCACCAGCTGAAGAAAAATCCCGTTCCCTATTCTCCCGTAGAAACGCTCCCCGAAGCGCTCGACTACGATGCAACCAACGAACGTGAAGAAAAGGCAGACAAGCACGCCTCGGTTAAAGCGATGCAGAAGCAAAAAATCAAGGCTCTTGAAAAAGAGAGAAAACAAAAGGCAAAGGAGCAAAAGAAACATGGCAACAATTCTTGACGGTAAAGCCGTTTCCCAAAAGGTAAAAGAAGAAGTTCGAGAGGAAGTCACCGCGCTGAAAGCGAAGGGCTATTCGGTCGGTCTCGCCGTGATTATCGTGGGCGACAACCCCGCTTCGCGCACCTATGTCAACAATAAAAAGAAAGCCTGTGAAATGGCAGGCATCGTTTCCGAGGAATATGCACTCCCCGAAAGCACCACCATGGAAGAGCTTTTGGCACTCATTGACGAGTTGAATCACAAGGAATCCATTCACGGAATCCTCTGCCAGTTGCCGCTTCCTAAGCATTTAGATGAAAAAGAAGTCATTGCCGCCATCAGCGTGAGTAAAGACGTGGATGCGTTCAGCGCACAGAACGTGGGTCACATCATGATTGGCGACTATGCTTTTCTCCCCTGCACCCCCGCAGGCATTATGGAGATTTTAAAGGCGTATGACATCCACCCCGAGGGCAAAAACTGTGTCGTGGTCGGCAGAAGCAACATCGTGGGCAAGCCCATGGCAATGCTCCTCTTACAGCAAAACGGCACCGTAACCGTTTGCCACTCCAAGACCGTTGGCTTAGAAAATTACACCCGTAACGCCGATATTTTGGTTGCCGCTGTCGGCATTCCGAAATTCATCAAGGCAGATATGATTAAAGAGGGTGCCGTTGTCATTGACGTCGGTATGGACCGAGACGAAAACGGCAAGCTTTGCGGCGATGTAGATTTTGAAGCCGCCAAAGAGGTTGCCGGCTATATCACCCCCGTACCCGGCGGCGTAGGTCCCATGACCATTGCCACGCTCCTTAAAAACACCGTAACTGCGGCAAAGCAGGTTTACGGTCTTATCTAACATAGCTTATAAAATCGCCGCGAGCAGGAGGGCTTCTTCGAGTTCTTTATAGACCGCCGCAAGTGCTTCCTTTTCTAGCGGTTCGCACACCCTTTGTGGTGCAAACGAGAAAACCGGACGGCGATGCGTTTCCCCAAACCACGCGGCAAAACTGCCCGCGGAAAAAGAACTTTCCAGAATTGGGTAATTGGCACTTTGTGCAAGGATTTTAAGTGTCATGGGCATTTGCACCTGCCAATCTTCCACTCCGGTCGGCGGTTTTTGGATATAGCCGCCGAGGCCGTCTAACAAAACGACGTGCCGAAAGGATTCTGTTTCACATAGCGTGCGAAGCGCCGTAGTTTCCGCTTCGCTGAACGGTCTTTGACCCCCGAAGCCCTGCGGTGCACCGAGGGGCGCGTCTATGGATTCCACGGGCATATTCGAAGGGAAGTTGAGCGAAAGCTCCACCCCTCTGGCATTCGCCGCCCAAGGAATTTCTTTCTTTTCCATGGCACGCTCTACCAGTCCGCGATAGCATCCGGCGGCAGAAGCACCGTGTTTGTGAATCGCCATGCCGTCGGGATTAAGGCAGGGCACAATCGTGATTTTGCGCTCGCGCAGGGAATTTTGCAGTCGTATGCCGCAGAGCGGTCTCCCATGTTTGAGGCTGCTTGCCACACGTTCCAAAAAGCGATAGAGCAGCCACGTGTTTTGCATTTCCAAAGCGCTCATGCCGCCGAGAAACAGCACGTGATCCTTACCCGTGCCGAGTGAATAGGCTAGAATCGGGCGTCCTGCCGCCGTTTCTCCCAAAGTATTTTTCTGTACAAAGGGATATTTTTTTAAAAGCAACGAAACAGCAAAATCTGTTTTCATATGGGTCACACCTTTCCTTCATTTTAAAAGGTCTGTCCCTTAACCTTATGCAAAGGAGTTGTATTTTAGTATGGATTTAACCGAAAAATCGATTTCTCAAGAATATATATTCAAGGGCAGAATTGTAAAACTGCGTGTGGATGATGCGCTTCTGCCGAACGGTGAAACCGCCAAGCGTGAGGTCATTGAGCATCCCGGCGGCGTATGCATTGCGCCTCTCACCGAGGACGGCGAACTGATTTTCGTAGAGCAGTATCGCTATCCCTACAGCGAAGTTGTTTTGGAGCTTCCTGCCGGCAAGCTCGAATACGGCGAAGACCCCTTCGAGGCAGGCAAGCGTGAGCTTTCCGAGGAGACCGGCGCCGAAGCGACCGATTATATTTCTCTCGGCAAGCTTTACCCGACCCCCGGCTACTGCGGTGAAATCATTCATCTCTACCGCGCCAAGCATTTAACCTTCAAGGAACAGCATCCCGATGCCGACGAGTTTTTGCGCGTACGCCGCATCCCCTTAGAGGAAGCCTTCCAAATGGTCATGCGCAATGAAATCCCCGATTCCAAAACACAGGTCGCGATTATGAAGGTCTACTTTATGGAGAAAGGTGCAGAGAAATGAAAACACTCCTTTTAGCCTCCGGCTCTCCGCGCCGTGCCGAAATTTTAACGCAGGGCGGCTTTCCGTTTATAAAGCGTACCGCCGAAACGGATGAAACGCTTCCAAAGGACATCGCGCCCGCCGATGCGGTGAAGCTCCTTGCCGAGCGCAAGGGCAAAGCGGTCGAAAGACACGAAAATGAAGTGCTTCTTTCCGCCGATACCGTGGTCGCCTTTGACGGCAAAATTCTCGGCAAGCCCAAAGACAAAGATGATGCCTTCGAGATGCTTAAAAGTCTTTCCGGCCATACGCACAGCGTCTTTACCGGTGTTTATATTGCATCCGATGAAAAGGAATTTCTTTTCAGCACGGAGACCGAGGTTCGTTTTTTTGAACTGACAGAGGAAGAAATCAAAGCCTACATAGAAACCGGAGAACCCATGGATAAGGCGGGGGCTTACGGAATTCAAGGCAAAGGCGCGCTCTTAGTCGAATCCATTTGCGGCGATTATTTAAATGTTGTCGGCTTGCCGCTTTCCAAAGTGGCAAAAGTCTTGAAAGAGGTGCTTTAATTTGAAAACAGGATTGGTCTTAGAAGGCGGCGGTATGCGCGGCATCTACACCGTCGGCGCGCTCGACGTCTTTTTGGAAGAAAACATTTCCTTTGATTACATTATCGGCGTATCTGCCGGCGCAGGCAACGCGGTTTCCTATATCTCGAAGCAAAAGGGCAGAGGCTACCGCTGTGATATGAATTATATCCACGACGACCGCTACATCGGCAGAAAGCCGTGGCACGAGGAAAAATCCGTGTTCGGTCTCAATTTTATTTACGATGTTCTGCCGACCGAGCTTGAGCCGCTGGACTTTGATGCCTTTTATGAGGACCCTGCGGAATTTGTCACCGTTGCGACCGATGCCGCCACAGGCGAAGCCGTTTATTTCGGCAAAGAGCACATCAAAAATCACGATACCACCGTTTTAAAGGCCTCCGCCTCTCTGCCGATTTTCTCGCCGCCGATTTCTTACAACGGCAAGCTCTATTATGACGGCGGCGTTGCTGATTCCATTCCTGTACACCGTGCTGTAGCCGACGGCTGTGACAAGCTTGTGATTATTCTTACCAAGCCCCACGGCTATCGTAAAAAACCGATGTCCTTCAAGCATCTTTATTCCGCAGTTTTAAAGGATTATCCGAAGGTTGTGGAAGCCATGGAGCACCGTTATGAGGTCTATAACGAATCGCTGGATTACGCCTATCAGCTCGAAAAAGAGGGCAAAGCCGTGGTAATCGCGCCCGAATATCCGCTCTCTGTGGATAAGTTCACCTCCGATACCGAAAAACTGGAGCATTGCTACCGTGAGGGCATCCGTGACACAAAAAAAGTATTGGAAAGAATCCAAAAGCTTCTTGGCTGAAAAAACTTTGAGCCGATATAAATCCAAGCAAATACGAAATAGATATTTTTTAACTATTCTATAAAATAAGAAAAGCACCGAAGAATTTCGGTGCTTTTTATTTTGGAAAGCTTTGCTTTTAACGCTTATAAGATTTTAAAAGTCCAATCTTTATATTGGCAAAATCAAGCCCGTAGGGGCGGATAATATCCGCCCGTTATAAGCCATAAAAATTCACCCAAAGTCCGCCTAAGCGAACTATTTGTAAAAAATCTGTACTGTCTCTCCCGTGATTCGCCGTCGCCCTGCGGCGACCCCGTGATTCGCCGTCGCGCGTTCGCGACAAACGGGGGAACCCCTCACAAGGGTTCCCCCGCCTTTACTTTTATAAATATTTTAGTCCGCTCTGCCCCTTCCTGTGTTTTGGAAGGATGAGAGATTTCGCTTTCTGCGGAAAGCGCTTTAGGGCGTTGCCCTAAAAACCCACCGCTTTTAAAAAAGCGGGCAAAACTTTTAACGAAAAGTCGCCTGTGCGAACTACGAGTAAAAAATTAGCACTAACTCTCCCGTGATTGGCAGGCGCGCCGCCGCGCCCTATTTATGGTATTTGCCGCCGTTCGCGATTTGGAACGCTCTGTAGATTTGCTCTAATAACAGCACTCGCGCCAGCTGGTGCGGGAAGGTCATTTTCGACATAGAAAACTTAAAATGACTTTCCTTTTTTAACTGCTCATCTAAACCGAACGAACTGCCCAAAAGAAAAACTACATTGCTTTTTCCTTGCAATCCGATGTCAGTTATTTTTTGACTAAACTCCGGGCTCGTCATTTGCTTGCCCTCAATGCACATGGAAAATACATAAGCATTTTGCGGAATTTTTGCACGAATCATCTTCGCTTCTTCCGAAAGTGCCGCCTCGATTTCCGCCTGTGAGGGCTTGTCCGAAAGGGCTTTTGGGTTCAGCTCCACAATTTGCAGCTTGCAAAATGCAGAAAGCCGTTTTTCATATTCTGCCGAAAATTCACGCATGTATTTTTCTTTCAGCTTGCCGAGCGCAATAATCGTAACATTCATCATAATGCCATCGCCCCCTCATCCCAAACCGGCTTGGCTACGCGCAGTGTAAAATCCTCCTGCGCTTTTGCGCCTGCCGTCTCGAGCGCCGAAGCCGTAACCGCATAAGCCAAATGCGGCAGGTTGTTCTGCTCGCTTAAATGCCCTAAGAAGAGGTGCTTCGTGCCGTTTTTAATTAAATATTCCGCCGTTTCGGCGCAGGCTTCGTTGGAAAGATGCCCACGTTCGCCTAAAATGCGGCGCTTTAAAGAATAAGGATATTGCGGATTGTTTTCGAGCGTTCTAACATCGTGATTCGACTCCAAAAGCACGGTGTCACAGCCGCAAATCGCATCCAAAACCGTGTCGGTCATGATGCCTAAATCCGTGGCAACCGCCAGACGGCTGCCGTCCTTGGCTTCGATTGTGTAACCGCAACTTTCCGCCGCATCGTGAGAAGTTTTGAACATATTGACCGAAAAATCGCCAACCGAAAGGCTGTGACTGTCCATGCAAAAGGCGTCGTATTTCTCGGTTAAAATGCCGCTGTCATCAAGCGCACAAAGGGTACCGTTTGTCGCATAGACGCGGGGTTTGTATTTGTTTGCAAACACGCGCAGACCGCTTACGTGGTCGGTGTGCTCGTGGGTCACAAACACCGCCTGAATAGAATCGGGCGCAACGTCAATATTTTTGAGCGCCGTTTCAATTTGCTTACAGCTTCTGCCGGCATCAATCAAAATACCGCCATTTTCGGTGCCTATGTAGATGGAATTTCCCTTACTCGAGGAAAAAAGCGGACAAAACTTTACCATAAAACGCTCCGTTGCAACTTAAAATCTGGGGTTAGTTAAAAATTATCTATTTTGGAATTACTCAAAAAGCGCCTTGGCTTCTTCTGTTGGTAAAATGGTGTTGGAGGTGATGTATTTAACCCCTGCCGCCATCATTTTATCCAGTAATTCCTTGGTGTCTACCGTCCAGCAGGCGGCAGTCAGACCGGCTTCGTGAATTTTGGCAATCATCTGCGGTCTGTCGGCATTATACGCCGCGCAGAAGGCAAGGCCGAAGCCGTATTTCTTCGCATCTGCAATCTTCTTTTCGGAAATGTTGTTGATTAAATGCCACATTTCGAGCTGGGGATTGATGTTGTACATCGCGACCAAATCATCATAGTGGAACGAAATCAAAATGCAGCTGTTTACAATGTCGTTTTCCTCTAAAACCTTATAGAGAGAACGCATTTTGTCGAGGCGCTCGTCCTTGATTTCAATCATCGGGCGGCAGCCGTATTTTTTACAAATATCGATATATTCCTGCAGGGTGCACATGTGGGTGTGCGGATATTTGTTGATGTTTGCGCCTTTCACCATGTCGATATTCATAAGTTCATCGTAGGTGTAGGACTTTACGTCGCCCACGCCGCCGAACAGGGTGCTAATGTCGCCGTCATGCACGATCATCCAAGTGCCGTCTTTGGCGCAGTGGGTGTCGCATTCGAGGGCATAGAAGCCTGCCTTGCCGCCTGCTTCAAAGGAAACAGCGGTGTTTTCGGGATGAATGCCCGAAAGTCCGCGGTGTGCGGTTAAGTGAATTTCTTTTGTATTATGGGGGCAAATTTCGGGGAATACCAAGAGCTGTTTCGGTTCAATCGGCTTGGCGCGCATTTTTTTATAGGCGATTTTGCCGAGCGGAGTCTCAGACAATGTACCAAGGGTCATCATAAAAGCTTTATCCAAAAAATTAGACATGTGAAACACTCCTTGTAAAAAGAATTTAACAGGGAAAGTATACCGCATTTTGCCAAAAAAGTAAAGACAGGGACGCGCCGGCGTCCACCGAATCACGGGAGAGTTAGTGCAAACTTTTTACTCGTAGTTCGCGCAAAGGACTTTGCATTTAAAGTTTTGCCCGCTTTTTTTCGCCGCCAGGCGACGGTGAATCACGGGAGAGTTAGTGCAGACTTTTTACAGATAGTTCGCACAGGCGACACCGGTCGCCGACGAATCACGGGGTCGGGAAACCCCGACGGGCAATCACGGGGTACTTGGGCGCAAATTTTGAACAAATAGTTCGCTTAGCGGACTCTGGATGTATTTTATCTGTGTGAAAGCCAACTTTCCGTAGGGGCGGATATTATCCGCCCGCAAGTAACCTTTTTCGAATTTTTCAAAGGACGTACTTCAATATTTTGCCCGCTTTTTCAAAAGCGGCAGGGTCTTGGGACAGCGTCCCGAGACGTGCGCCGCAGCGCACGGGATACTCACCCGTCTGGAAACACAGGAAGGGGCAGAGCGGACTAAAGTATTTATAAAAGTAAAGACGGGGAAACCCTTGTGAGGGGTTCCCCCGTTTGCTATGTTTCCTTATAGAAAATATATCTGCATTAAGGAAACTTTTTTTCTTGTAAAAAGTTTCCTCTTTGCGGTTTACACCGCAAATTCACTTTCAAAAATACGCTTCTAAGGCTAAGAGATTTCGCTTTCTGCGGAAAGCGCTTTAGGGCGTTGCCCTAAAAACCCACCGCCTTTAAAAAGGCGGGCGAAACTTTGAATCTAAAGTGCGTGCCTTAGGATTCGCTGTATTTTTGAATCAACGCCTTATAATGTTTGCCTTTTTCTTCAAAGTTTTTATAGACATTGTAGCTCGAAGCCGCGGGAGAAAGCAGGCAAATATGCCCCTCTTTGGTATGCGCATAGGCATATTTTACGGCTTCTTCCAAATCTGCACAGGCGACGGCATTTTTCTTTGTGCCACGTCTTTGCATTTCTTCGACAATCGCCGTACCGGTATCGGGTGTGCCTAAGATATTGCGAATCTCCGTTTTTTCGAGTGCCTCGATAAAGGCTTCGTAGTTAAGACCTCTGTCCTTGCCGCCGACGATGAGGGTATCGACGGTTTCGAGCGCCTCTACCGCGCAAAGCACGGCATGGGGAATGGTTGCAATGCAGTCATTATAAAAGGTGATGCCTTTAAATGTGCCAACCTTTTCCATGCGGTTTTCGATGCCGTTAAACTTTTCGAGTGCCGCTTCGCAGTCCTGCGGGGTTACGCCGAAACGCTTGGTAGCATTGTAGGCAAAGCAGACATCCTGTCGGTTGTGCACGCCCTTTAAATGCTCATTTTGCACTTCAAACGGCAAATTGAAATCCTCCGCTACGCCGCATTTTTCGCCCTGAAAGCTTTCAGCACCGGTTTCGGGGAGAAGCCCCTGTGTAGCATTATAGATAAACAAATTCTCGGGCGTTTGATAACGTGCGATATTGGATTTCGCCTTGACATAGCCCTTAAATCCGCCCTTGTAGTGCTCCAAATGCTCCTCGTAAAGATTGGTAAACACCGCCACTTCGGGGGAAGTGGTTGTAAATTCGAGCTGATGCGAGGACATTTCGATAACCGCCACGGTGTCGGGGGTGAGCGCCTCGAGCGATTCAAACACGGGCACGCCGATATTGCCGATTAAGCAGGAAGAAACGCCTGCCGCCTGTAAAAATGCATAGGTGAGAGTTGAGGTCGTGGTCTTGCCCTTCGAGCCCGTGATGCCAATTTTGTGGCAGGGGGCAAAGCGCAAAAACAAATCCATCTGGCAGGTAATTTCCGTGTTCGGGAAGGGGAAATCCACATCCTTAAAGGAAATACCGGGGCTTTTTAAAACAACATCAAAATCGGAAAGCGTATCGAGATAGTGCTCGCCGCAAAGGCAGGTGGTATAAGCGTCGGGGGCTTCCACGGGGTTGCGGTCGGCAATCACCAAGGGCTTTTCGGGGAAAAAGTGACGGATATAATGGTAAGAGGATTGTCCCTCTCGACCGAAGCCGACTAAGACAACGGACTTATCCTTTAAATATTCAGCGATTTTCGGATACATAAGAAAGCATCTCCTCTACAATGGGTAAAAATTCTTCCGGGATATTATGCGTTTGGTTATATTCTTTCAAGAGATTTTCTTTCGGCACTTCGGGTGCAGCCTCTACAAAATGCTGTAAGAGCAGGGGGAGCGGTTTTCCCGCCTTTCGGAACTGCTCGGCTGTGAGCGAAAGGGCATAATTGATTTCGGAGACCGTGCCTACGCAGTCAAAGGGCTTCACAGGAGAAAGACCCACTAAGCCGTCAAAATCTGCCAGTAGGCTTTCATCACTGAGCATATCACTGCCGAAGATTTCGCAAAGTCTGTCATAGGGGATAAACGGCGACAAAACAGAAAATACGAAAAGGCATTTTGCGCATTTGGCGCACCAAATATTTTGTTTACTGCCCTTGTTGCAGCTTCTGAACGTATCGTGGTAAGCCGGGAAGCCGGCGAACTGCTTGGCAATCTGCAATTCGGAAAACGCACGAAGTAGGCTGAAATAGCGAATACCCGTTTTGAAATTGCGCTCGGTATAGGCTTTGAAGTCACATTCGAATTCATAGGATTTCGAATACTGATGATTGATTTCTGTACCGGCGATATTGGATTCGTTGGCGCTCGATTCGTTGGAAAGCACAATATCCTTTGCGCCCACGAGATAGGCACAATAATAGGAAAGGAAGGCGACAATCGCAGAAAATGGCGTGTGCCCGTTGAGGAAGCCCTCTTTGTTGAGCACCAAAAGCTGTTTGTCAATCGTGCGGTACACACGAAGCATCGCACTTTCGTCATAGCCCGCCGCAAGCACTGTGTCGGTTCTCGCCTTTTGGTCGTTGACGGTGAAGAAAAGATTTTTTTCTTTGAAGCGTTTAAACAGCTCTGCGGTAACACAGCTGTCCTTGCCGCCGCCAACCGGGATAAGGTGCAAACCGCCGTCGTGATAGGGCGCATTGTCGCGCTCTTCTTCTAAAAATTCTGCTGTCGGTTCACAGGTGATTTCCATGAAATCCGCTTCGGTTGTTTCAATCTGATTTAAATAGAAAAACTCCGAAAGTCCTCTAAAATAGAGGTGCTTAAAAAAGGCTATATCCTCTTTTGAAAGTTCGCCGCATTTCACAAGTACCTGCTTCGGGCAGGCGGCCTTCCAGTAGCTTACAAGCTCGGTCATACCAAGTGAAAACACGATTTTTCTCGCTAAAGGCGAATCGAAGGCATTTAAAAGCTCTAAATTATCGGTTTTGATTTTCGTCTGCGGCTGAAAGGTGCAAAGCCCGTCAATCGAGAAGAAAAAGGTCAGACGGATGCCGTCCTCTTCCTTTTCTATTGTATAGCGGTCAAACGAAAAAGTTTTATAGTCGGAGCGTAATTGCAAAAAATCTTTTCCCATAGCTGTCTCCTTAAAATTACTGCTTTTATTATACGTTTTAGAAGGGAAAATTGCAAGGAGTCCGCCGAAAAAAGAAAAAATCCGACAAAATAAAGCTTTCGGCTCTTCGGATTTCTAAAATCTTTCGGATTAGAAGCGGATTTTGGGTTGGTTTCTATGGAAGTTTATATATTTTAAATATAATTAAAAATAATTATTGCAAAATTTAGTTATATATGCTACAATTTGGCTGTGCTTGCAGAATAGATTATACTATCTTTTTCTATAGATTTTTTAAGAATCGCAGGCGTTAAAATCTAATTTTCTAGGAGGACTCATCGGATGAAAGCTTACACTTCAAATAATATCCGCAATATTGCGGTTGTCGGCCATGGCGGCAAGGGTAAAACAACGCTTTGTGAAGCCATGTTATATGTATCTGGCGCAACAGACAGACTCGGTAAAGTCGCAGACGGCAACACAGTTCTCGACTTTGATGCCGAAGAAAAACGCCGCAAGTCCTCTGTTTCTTCCGCCACGGCGGCCCTCGAATGGGATGACACCAAGCTCAATATTATCGACGCTCCCGGTCTTTTTGACTTTGAGGGCGGCGCCGCAGAAGCCATTCGTGCCTGCGAAGCGGTTTTGATTGTCACCTCCGCCGGTTCCGGCGTAGATGTCGGCACAGAAAAAGCCTTTAAGGCAGCTGAAAAGAACGGCAAAGCAAAATTCTTTGCCATTACCAAAACCGACTCCGACCACAGAAGCTTCTATAAAACCTTTGAAGCCTTAAAAGAGGTTTACGGCAACAAGCTTTGCCCGACCATTATTCCTTATATGGAAGGCAACCTCGTGAAATGCTACGTCAACTTAATGACCGGCATGGCATTTTCTTATGATGCAGACGGCAAGGCAACGAAAGTGCCCGTACCCGATGACCCGATTATCGAAGAAATGACCTCCAGCTTCATGGAAGCGGTTGCCACCACCGATGACGCACTCATGGAAAAATTCTTTGAGGGCGAAACCTTCTCCAAAGAAGAAATCTTAAAGGGACTTTCCCTCGGTATTTTTGACGGCTCGATTTATCCCGTTTATGCGGTTGCCGGTCTTACCGCCGCCGCAGTTGACCAGCTCCTTTACGGTCTCGCCTGGTCCGTGCCCGGTGCTTACGGCTACGCAGGTGAAACCGGTAAATTAGACAACGGCGAAGATTTGCTTCTGCCCTGTAACGTGGAAGGCCCGCTTGCCGCCGTATGCTTTAAGACGATTGCCGACCCGTTCATTGGTAAAATGTCCTTTATGAAGGTGGTTTCCGGCGTATTAAAGGCGGATTCCGTCGCCTATAATTCCAGAACCGGCGAAAACGAAAAAATCGGTAAGGCCGTATACTTAAAGGGCGCAAAGCAAGAAGATACCAAAGAAATCGTTGCCGGTGACATCGGTGTTCTCACCAAGCTTGCCAACGTAAAAACCGGTGACACACTCTGCGATGTAAAACAACACATCACCTTAGCCGGTGTCAACTTCCCGAAGCCCTGCCTTTCCATGGCGATTGAAGCCGTAAAAAAAGGCGAAGAGGAAAAAGCCGCCGCAGGTCTTTTCAAGCTTATGGAGGAAGATCCCACCATCGGCTATAAGAACAATGTAGAAACCAGAGAACAGATTATCTCCGGCCTCGGCGAACAGCATTTGGATGTGATTGTTTCCAAGCTCAAAAATAAATTCGGCGTGGAGATTAAGCTTAAAGCACCGAAAGTGGCTTACCGCGAAACCATCCGCAAAAAGGTGGATGCACAGGGACGCCACAAAAAGCAGTCCGGCGGTCACGGTCAGTTCGGTGACGTTTGGATTACCTTTGAACCCTGCGACAGCGATACTCTCGTATTTGAAACCGCCGTTGTCGGTGGTTCTGTACCGAAGAACTACTTCCCCGCCGTTGAAAAAGGCTTGCAGGAATGTGTATTAAAGGGCTTTGCCGCAGGTTATCCGATGGTTGGTCTCAAGGCCACCCTTTATGACGGCTCCTACCACCCGGTAGACTCCTCGGAAATGGCGTTTAAGACCGCCGCTTCTCTTGCCTTTAAGAATGCGATGCCGAATGCGGATGTTGCAATCTTAGAGCCAATCGGCACCCTCACCGCTCTCATGCCCGATGATAATCTCGGCGACGTTATGGGCGATGTCACCAAGCGCCGCGGCAGAGTGCTCGGCATGGGCGAAGCCGCAGAAGATGCAAAGATGCAGGAGCTTGTAGCCGAAGTACCCATGGCCGAAATGGCAGATTTCTCGACCTTCCTTCGTTCGATTACCGCCGGCAGAGGCAGCTACACCTTTGAATTCGTTCGTTATGAACAGGCACCAAAGGATGTAGCCGATAAAGTTATCGCCGATAGAGCCGCCGAAAAAGCCGAAGCTTAAACCAAAATACAAAATCAGAACGGGCGTAGAGATTCTTCTCTATGCCCGTTCTTAAAATTTCTACAAAAAATACAAAAAATGTTTTCATTTTGCTAAATTTGTGATACAATAAGCAGTATATTTTAGGAAGGGCAGTTTAAATTTATGAAGCAGAAAAAAATCACCAAATGGCTCTCCGTTTTACTTTGCCTAGTTTTAACGGCAACTCTTTTTGCCGCTTGCGGTAAAGAAACAGACGAAGAAACCAATACAAACACACCCGCTACAGAAGATTCCGCAACACCCGTATCGACCGATTTGAATCCGCTCACCGGTGAAGTGCTCCAAAACAAAGACGCTATCGGTAAACGTCCTGTTGCAATCATGGTTGAAAATTCTCCCGCAGCACGTCCGCAGTGGGGTCTTTCTTCTCCCGATATTGTTGTAGAAGGCGTTGCAGAAGCCGGCATCACCCGTATGATGTGGCTTTATGCCGATGTCTACAGCGCACCGAAGGTCGGTCCGACCAGAAGTGCACGTCATGACTATTTAGAAGTAGCCGAGGGCTTGGATGCGATTTTCGTACACTTCGGCGGCAGCCCCTACGCTTACGAAGCTCTCCAGCGCGACAAGGTGCAGGATATTGACGGCGTAAAGGCAGACGGCAAATATTTTAAGCGCGATTCCTCCAGAAAAGTTTCCAAAGAACATACCGCTTACACCAAGGGCGAATGGTTGGCAGATGCCATTACCAACAAGAACATCCGCCAGGATATTAAAGCCGATTATGCCGCACCGTTCAAATTCGCTTCCGAAAAGAGAACACTTCCCGGCGGCGCATGCAAGAGCATCGGCGTTGTTTTCTCCAATGATTATCCGCACACCTTCACCTATAACGAGAACGACGGTCTTTATTACAACCACATGAAGCAGGCTGAAATGAAGGATGCCAACGGCAAAACCATGACCGTTTCCAACGTTTTAGTTCTTTACACGCCGGTAAGTCTCGTACCTGGCTCCGATAAAGGCCATGTAGACTGGGATCTCTCTGGTGGCGTCGGTGTTTATGTTTCAAACGGCACCTATCAGAACATCAAATGGTCCAAGGGCAAGCCGTCCGCACCGTTGAAGCTGACCGACGAAAACGGCAATGCTTTAGAGCTTAACCCCGGTAAATCCTGGATTGGCTTCGTGCCGAGCGCACAAAAGGGTGCAACCACAATCGCTTAACTTGCAAATTAAAAAAACCGCTTACGAAAACGTAGGCGGTTTTTTATTTTTTATATTTTATTAAATATTTTTAGGCAGAAAAAATCCCCGGTTGCGGCACCGAGGATTTTCCCTTAATTGAGGGGGTTGCTTGAGGAGGGGGTATGTACTCTCGTAGAAGTTACCTTCTACCCTCAAAGAGTACTCCGTGATTATACGGTAAATTTGTGAACAATTTATGAACAATTCGATTCGACGCCAAAAATAATGTCAAAATTCGGCGAGGATTTAGGGAAATTTCAAAAAAATCAAACAAATGTTTGCAATTTTAGAACATTTGTGTTATGCTATAAAGGACAAAGCTGAACATTTGTACCCCAGCTCTACTTACAACGAAGGAGTGAATCGCATGGAAGATATTAATAAGACCCAGCGAAAGATTTATGAATTCCTTGCCGAACGCTGCCAATGCGGTGTGCCGCCCTCAGTTCGAGAAATCGGCGCGGCAGTTGGCTTAAAATCGACCTCTTCGGTGCAAGCCAATTTGGTTGCCCTTGAAAAGGCCGGCTATATAGAACGAGACCCCTTATTAAAACGCTCTATCCGAGTTTGCGGTGAGTCGGAAAATGTCACAAACATTCCGCTTCTCGGCATGGTTACCGCCGGTGTCCCCATTTTGGCGGTGGAGCAGATTGAAAGCTACATCCCCTACGCCGGTCCGGTTTCCAAAGACAAACCGCTCTTTGCCCTGCACGTTCGCGGCGACAGTATGATTAACGCCGGCATTCTCAGTGGTGATATTGTAATTGTTGAGAAAACACCACAAGCCGAAAACGGCGAAATCGTAGTCGCTATGATTGAGGATGAAGCCACTGTAAAGCGTTTTTACAGAGATAAGGATTGTTTCCGCCTACAGCCCGAAAACGATGCCTACGAGCCTATTTTGACCAAACAGGTGGTCATTCTGGGCAAGGTTGTTTCTTTGATTCGCTATTTTTAAGGACGAAAAGATTTTAAACACAAACCAAAAGAGAACCCCATTGGAGGTTCTCTTTTTTATTGTTCTTTTTTTGCGGGCGGATAATATCCGCCCCTACGGGAAGTCGTCTTTTACACAGATAAAATCTACACAAAGTGCGATGTGCGAACTATCTGTAAAAAGTTTGCACTAACTCTCCCGTGATTGCCCGTCGGGGCTTCCCGACCCCGTGATTCGGTGGCAACCGGTGTCGCCTGTGCGAACTATCTGTAAAAAGTTTACACTAACTCTCCCGTGCTTGCCCGTCGGGGCTTCCCGACTATTTGGCTTGCTTGGAGTATTTCTTGAGGTAAATCACACGCATGAGCGCGGATTCAATCGGGCAAATGGGCTTGTGTACCTTGAAGAGCATGGAACCAAGCTCGGTCTTGCAGCCCTTGTCCATAACCATATCTACCGCGGTTGCATCGTATTCACTACCGGCTACGCTGAGCGCACCGTTGTTGGAAAGCAATACCGCATTTCTGCCCTTTAAGGCTCTAACAACCTTCTTAGAGGTCTTAATCTGGTTGTTCGGATCATAAGCCGCGTTGCGAACGGTTACGCCGACCAGCTGTGCGAAGTCATCCAAAAGGGGCTTCATCTTCTTTACGGTTCTGGAAACCGTTACAGCCTCTTCGCTCTTGTTCTGCACGATGTAGTTAACATCCTTGCGCTTCTTATAAATCGCTCTGTGAAGCTCTGCCGCTTCGGGATAATCCTCACCGGCTACAAGGTCGCCGCTTTCAATGTCGAAGCAGTATACCTTGTCTTCTTCGCCTACGGGAGAAATGGTGAAGCATTCGCCGTTTCTCTCACTGTTGCAGGGCTCGAATTCGGGCACGGAAGAAAGCTTTTCCTGACTGCATCTTCTCTTAATATAAGCATAAGCTTCGCTGATAGATTCTGCCGCACAGCCCTTGAGCTCGCTGTATCTCTGCTTTACGAAGTTGCCGCAAACCTCTTCGAGTGCGGAAGCTACCTGGAAAGCGTCTGCATAATCTACGCCGAGGCAAAGTGCACCGTGGTGTGCCATGATGACTGCCTTGGAGTCGCTTCTCTGCATAGCGGCAATTACGCCGTTGCGAAGCATGGGTGTGCCGGGAAGACCGTAAGCCGCAATCGGTACGTTGTCGCCGATAATCGCAGCGTTCTTTTCGTCGATGCGGTTGATATCATAACCAAGTGCGCTGACAACGGATGCCTGCACCTGGTGGGTGTGAATAACAAAGTTCACTTCGGGACGAAGCTTGTAAGCTGCGGCGTGAATGCCTTTTTCGGAAGAGGGCTTTACGTCGCCGTCATAGGAGCAGTCCTCAATATTCACTAAAACGATTTCCTCGGGTGTGAGGGTTTCGTAAGGTCTGCCGGAGGGTGTAATTACGAATCTGTGCTCGTCGATACGGCAGGAAATGTTGCCCCAGGTTCTAGCGATAAGGCCGGAAGCGACAACCTCTTTACCCGCCTGGATTACGAGTTCTTTTGCTGCCTGAATATCCATGATTTTCACCTCTTAAAAGTCTTAAAAAGGGGCAACAAACGTTTTGCCGCCCCTTTTAGTTTTATCTTTTAGTTATTTCTTGTCTACAGGTAAAAGACCTACACCGTCGAATACCTTATCGAAGCAGGTAAGAGCCTGATCGATCATCTTAGGTGTATAAGCTGCAGAAGTATAGAGACGGCTGCCGGCGAGGGTAACAAGACCTTCTGCCATGTAAGCACAGCCCATGTGCTCCATTTCCTTCTGTCTCTTGCTGGTTTCGGAAAGAATGTTCGGGATTTCCCACGGCTTCTTCCAGTTGATAGCGAAGTGCATGGTACCAACAGTCTCTAAGTGGCAGATAGAGCCTTCGTTCCAAACTACGAACGGAAGGTTGTGCTTTGCAACAAGCTCTTTAAGACCTGCGGTTAAGCGGTCGCCCATCTGACCTGCCTTCTGGCAAGCGTTCTGCTTTTCGATTTCTTCGAGGGTGTAGTAACCAGCTGCACAAGAGAGCGGGTTTGCAGACATGGTGCCGCCAACGAGTGCCTTGTGAATCTTCTTACCGCTGGAGTCAAGACCTGCGCCGAGATACTTCATGTATTCTCTCTTACCGCCTACGCCGCCTGCGCCCGGATAGCCGCCTGCGATAACTTTACCGAAGATGGTAAGGTCGGGAGATACGCCGAAGTAGCCCTGTGCACCAGCCATACCAATACGGAAGCCGGTAACAACTTCGTCGAAGATGAGGAGAGCGCCGTATTTGCGGCAAAGTCTCTCAACGCCCTTGTTGAAGTCCTTGTTAAGCGGAGTTGTACCGCTTTCGGGACCAACGGGTTCAATGTAAACAGCAGCTGTGCCGCCTCTGAACTGGTTGAGACGAAGCAATCTTTCGAGAGCGTCCAAATCATTGGGCGGGAACTCCTGTGTATACTTAAATGCGTTTAAGGTAACGCCGTGTGCCTGGGTAAACTTTGTACCGGAAACACGGATACCGTAAGCCAACGGATCAGACCAGCCGTGATAAGCACCACCCATTTTGATGATGTACTTATTCTTGGTAGCAAGTCTTGCGATACGAGCAGCTGCCATACAAGCTTCTGTACCGGAACCGAGCATACGGAACATGTCAACGGTTTCCACGCTGTCAGAAATCTTCTTAGCGAGCTTATATTCAAATTCATGGAACAAGCCGGTGGAAGGACCGCAGGTGTTTAAGAGGTCAATCACCTGTTCACGAACAACCTTCGGGTTGGAGCCCAAAACGGTGGGGCCGCCTGCCTGTAAGAAGTCGAAGTACTTGTTGCCATCCACATCGTAAAGATATGCGCCTTCCGCCTTAGTAAACTGAAGCGGGAAAGGATAGTTGAATGCCAAGTTGTGCTGAACACCGCCCGGAATGATTTCACGAGCCTTGGTAATGGCTTCCTTAGATTTTACGCATTTCTTTTCGTAATACTCTTCTTCATAAGTTTTAAGAACATCGGGTTTTACGGAATAAATCGGCTTTTTAATGAGCGCGTCAAGTTCTCTGTTCACGGCTGCAGCGTCATGATACTCCGCGATTGCAAATCTTGTATCCATGGAAAAACCTCCGGTTATTTATTTTTCGGAAACTCCTATTTTGGTGAATCCTAATTCACTTTACATTATACCACAAAAAAGAGGAAAGTCAACGATTTATTTCGTGAATTTTGTGTAAATCCGGGTGCTTTTTCGCACTTTTTGAAATTTGGGATTTAGAAATTTTGATAAAATAGAGCGGATTTTTAAATTTTTCTTGTAAAAGCTTGCCAATCTATGTTATGATAGAGTGAATCGGAATTCAAAAAGGGTGATGAATCTATGGATTTGCAAAAGCATCACAAGCCCACCTTTGAGCGAATTGCCCCCGAAAAGCGGGAGCGAATCATTGATGCGGCGACACGTGAGTTTGCAAACAAAGGCTTTGAAAATGCCAACATGAGTGCCATTGCGAAAAAGGCAGATGTCAGTGTTGGTTCTTTCTATAAATATTTTGAAAATAAGCAGGATTTGTTTTTAACGGTCATTCAATACAGTATTAAAAGTATGGAGGACCTTTTAAACGTTCTGGCGGTCAGCGACGAGGATATTCTTTTAAAGGTAGAACACATTTTACGGGAAATTCAGCGTTCCTCGAAAGAAAACCCCATTTTAATGAAGCTCTATAACGGCATGACCTCGGAAAACAACCCGCGGTTTGCCTCGCAGTTCGCTTATGAAATGGAATCCATGACCGCGCGTATTTATCGCATTGCGATTGAAGAGGGCAAAAAATCGGGGGATGTGCGTGAGGATATTGACGCCGCCTTTGCCGCCTTTTTAATGGATAATATTTTCATGTCGCTCCAGTTTTCCTACTCCTGTGATTATTACAAGGAGCGTTTCAGAATCTATGCGGGCAACGATATTTTAGACCGTGATGATTTTGTCGTCGAGCAGTGTTTGAAATTCGTAAAATCCGCTCTAAAAAAATAAAAGTACGAACGAGAAATGATTTGGGGAGGTCTACTCATGAGTCAGCCACTTTATACGATTTCCTATGATGTCGGCACAACGGGCGTAAAAACCTGCCTGTTTGCAATTACCGATAAAATTGAGCTTCTTGCCGCCGCAAGCGAAGGCTATAATCTCTATGTTTTAGAGGACGGCGGTGCAGAACAGGATCCCGACGAATGGTGGGCGGCGATGTGCAAGAGCACGCGCACCGTTATGGGGCAGTCGAGCATCACCAAAGAGCAGGTAGCAGGTATTTCCTTCTGCTCTCAGATGCAGGGTCTTGTTTTGGTAGATAAGGAAGGTAACGCCGTACGCCGTGCCATGAGCTACATGGATCAGCGCGCGCGAGCCGAGCTGAAAGCGGGTATTGCCCACGGTCCGCAGATTGCAGGTGCCAATGTCTTTAAGCTTTTGAAGGCACTTTCTGCTACCGGCGCAGTCGCCTGTTCCGTTAAGGACCCCGTTTGGAAATATAAATGGGTCGAGGCACACGAGCCGGAGAACTTTAAAAGAGTGCATAAATGGCTCGACGTTAAGGAATATTTAATCGGCAGAATGACCGGCGAATTCGTCATGACGCAGGATTCCGCCTTTGCATCCTTGCTTTACGATATTCATAAAAATGACTGGAGCTATTCAATTTGCAAGCTCTACGGCGTAAATACTGACCATTTGGCTAAGCTTGTAAAATGTACCGACAAGGTCGGCGAGCTTCGCGAAAAGCAGGCAGAGGAATTGGGTCTTGCCGCAGGTACAGCCGTTTACGGCGGCGGCGGTGACGCTTCCCTCATCGGTGTTGGCGCAGGCGCAGTTGAGCTTGGCGACACACACATTTATTCCGGCACATCCGGCTGGGTTTCCACCGTTGTGGATAAGAGCGTAGTCGATGCCAACGCCATGATTGCGGCAACGCTCGGCGCACGTGACGGCTATTACAACTACTTTGCCGAGCTTGAAACCGCGGCGAAGTGCGTGGAGTGGGTCAAAGACCACTTAGCGCTCGACGAAATCGGCATTTACCTTGAAAAGAACAAGGAGTTAAGACATAAGCATCAAGACCGCGAGGTCATTTACACCAATCTTTATGACTACATGATGGCAGTTGTAAACACTGTCCCCGCAGGCAGTAACGGTGTCATTTTCACCCCGTGGCTTCACGGCAACCGTTGCCCGTTTGAGGACCCGAACGCTCGTGGCATGTTCTTCAACATCAGCCTCGAAACCGGCAAATCCGAAATGATTCGTGCGGTTGTCGAAGGCGTATGCTTCCACCTGCGTTGGATGCTCGAAACCGAAGAAAAGAAGGTCAAATCCTCTGACGTGATTCGTTTTGTCGGCGGCGGTGCACTTTCCGACGTCACCTGTCAGATTATGGCAGACTGCCTCGGTAAGACCATCGAAACCGTAGACAGTCCACAGAACATCGGTGCAGTCGGCGCGGCGGCAACCATTGCAGTAGGTCAGGGTCTCATTCGCGATTTGGGCGAAGTCAAACGTCTCATTCCTGCGGCAAAAGTCTTTAAGCCGAACCTCGAAAATAAAAAGATTTATGACCGCAACTACAGAGTTTACACCAATCTTTATAAGGCAAACAAGGAAAACTTTGCAATCTTGAACGGTGAAGCCTAAAAGCCGAAAATAAAAAGTCTCCGTGCGAAAATTATTTGCAATTTCTATTGACTTTTTCTGCCTTTCGGATATAATGATCTTGTAAGCAAGTCTTACGATAAATGTTTGTTCGCTCCCCGATATGCGGCTTATAAGTGGTCGGGATAACAAATGTTTGCTCGCTCCCCGACATGCGGCTTACAAATGGTCGGGATAAAAATGATTTTCGAAAAAAGCTCTGTTTTCACAGGGCTTTTTTTCATGCCCAAAAGGACAAACGACATTCTACGATTATATGTGCCTTTTCTCTCAAATTGACAGAATACTTTTAAAAATTTTATAAAAAATTCACAAATAAAGCCCGTCTCGACATTGCACCGCGGCGGGCTTTGTGCTATCATAAAATCAGAATCTATAGTGTGAAAGGGGTTTTATTATGCGACTTACATTTTTAGGTGCTGCACACGAGGTTACAGGCAGTTGCTCTCTTTTAGAGGCTTGCGGTAAACGCATTCTGATTGACTGCGGTTTAGAGCAAGGGCCGGACACCTACGAAAACGCGGAACTGCCCGTTCCGCCGATGCAGATTGATGCCATCATCGTCACCCACGCCCACATCGACCACTCCGGCAAGCTGCCGCTTTTGGTGAGCCGCGGCTACAAGAACCCCATTTATTCCACCGTAGCAACGCAAAAGCTTTGCTCGGTCATGCTTTTAGACTCGGCGCACATTCAGGAATTTGAAGCCGAATGGAAAAACCGCAAGGCCAAGCGTTCGGGTCGCGCGCCGGTTGTGCCGCTCTATTCAATGGAAGATGCCGAAGCGACCATGCAATATTTTAAGAGCTTTCTTTATAATGATGAGCAGGAAATCTTCCCCGGCATTTTATTAAAATTTACCGATGCTGGTCACCTTTTGGGTTCTTCGAGTGTAACGCTTACGATTACCGAAAACGGCGAGACTCGAAAAATCGTTTTTTCAGGCGACATCGGCAACACAAATCAGCCGATTATCCGTGACCCGCAATATTTGGAAGAGGCCGACTATGTCATCACAGAAAGCACCTACGGCGACAGAAGCCACGGCAAGCGGCTCGATTACATCAGCCAGCTCGTACCGATTTTACAGCGCACCTTTGACCGCGGCGGCAATGTCGTGATTCCGTCCTTTGCGGTCGGCAGAACGCAGGAGCTTCTCTACTTTTTGCGTATTATCAAAGCCGAAAATCTCATCAAGGGGCATCCGCATTTCCCCGTCTATGTAGACAGCCCGTTAGCGGTGGAAGCAACCAACATTTTTAATGACAGTCAATCGGATTTTGACGAGGAAGCCACGGCGATGATTGAGGCAGGCATCAATCCCATATCGTTCCCCGATTTACGACTTTCCATTACGAGCGATGACTCAAAGCTCATCAACTCCGACAAAACGCCGAAGGTGATTCTTTCCGCCAGCGGCATGTGCGAGGCGGGTAGAATTCGCCACCATTTAAAGCACAATTTATGGCAGGAAAATTCGACGATTCTCTTTGTCGGCTATCAAGCGGAGGGCACTCTCGGCAGAGCGATTGCCGACGGCGCAAAAGAAGTGCATCTGTTCGGCGAGCCGGTGCAAATCAATGCGGAAATCTGTCGCTTGAAAGGCATCAGCGGTCATGCGGATGATGAAGGCTTACTGCGCTGGATGCAAAGCTTTAAGGAGAAGCCGCGCCACGTTTTCGTGAACCACGGGGCAGACGAAACCTGCGAGCACTATGTAGAGCGGTTACGCAACGAATTGATTTTAGATGTGCACGCCCCCTACAGCGGCGAGGTTTATGATTTAGACAACAACTGTATTTTGAAAGAGGGCAACAAACAGAAGATTGTTCATGAAGCCCCGTTCGAGCAAGGCGGCAGACGGTATCATACGAATCCGGTATACACGAGGCTCGAATCTGCCGGCGAGAAGTTACAGGCGGTAATCGCCCACAACGAGGGCGGTGCAAACAAGGATTTAGCCAAATTCGCCGATCAAATCCTTGCCCTTTGCCAAAAATGGGACCGCTAGTCGGGAAGCCCCGACGGGCAAGCACGGGAGAGTTAGTGCTAATTTTTTACTTGTAGTTCGCACAACGTACTTTGCAATAATTTTATCTACGCCAAATGTTACCTCCCGTAGGGGCGGATATTATCCGCCCGCAAAAGTCTCTATCTTTCGTTTAACGCAATTCAAAGTTTCGCCCGCCTTTTTAAAGGCGGTGGGTTTTTAGGGCAACGCCCTAAAGCGCTTTCCGCAGAAAGCGAAATCTCATCCTTAGAAACGTATTTTTAAAGGTGAATTTAGGGCGTAAGCCCTAAAGAGGATGCTTTTTACACGAAAAAAAGCATCCTGTCGCCGCAGGACGACATCTAACGCACGGGGTCGGGAAACCCCGACGGGCAATCACGGGGTCGCGAACGCGCGACGGCTAATCACGGGGTACTTGGGCGCAGACTTTTTACTGATAGTTCGCGCATCGCACTTTGTGTAGATTTTATCTGTGTAAAAGGCAACTTCCCGTAGGGGCGGATAATATCCGCCCGCAAGCAACCCTTTCCGAATTCTTCAAAGGACGTACTTCAAAATTTTGCCCGCTTTTAAAAAAGCGGCAGGGTCTTGGGACAGCGTCCCGAGCCGTGCTCCGCAGAGCGCGGGATACTCACCCGTCCGGAAACACAGGAAGGGGCAGAGCGGACTAAAATATTTATAAAAAGTAAAGACGGGGGAACCCTTGTGAGGGGTTCCCCCGATTGTCGCGAACACGCGACGGCGAATCACGGGAAAGTCAGTGTAAATTTTTTACCAATAGTTCGCGCATCGCACTTTGTGTAGATTTTATCTGTGTAAAAGGCGACTACCCGTAGGGGCGGATAATATCCGCCCCTTCGTTTATTTTTATATTCAAAGTTTCATTTTCTATAAAAATATAAATAAAAGCTTCTTGCCTTCCCCTTCTAGGGGAAGGTGTCAGCGCAGCTGACGGATGAGGTCAAAGCCTCAAAAGCTTTTGTTTACTTTTGCAGTGCAAGCAAAGCGAAAAATTGCAGGAGTACGCAACCGCATAAAGACAGCAAACAAACCTCATCCACCGCAAGCGGTCCCCCTTCCCCTTTGGAAAAGGGGAAGGCAAGGGGTCGGGAAGCCCCGACAGGCAAGCACGGGGGACTTGGGTGCAGACTTTTTATAGATAGTTCGCACAGGCGACTTTAGGTAGAATTTTATCTGTGAAAAAACGACTTCCCGTAGGGGCGGATATTATCCGCCCGCAAAAAAGATTATAAAAAAAGAGAACCTCCAACGGGGTTCTCTTTTTTGTTTGCAAAATTATTTTGAAAGTTTCGAGCAAATGTCACGGGGTGGATGCTATCCGCGCCTACAGATTTCAGATGCATTGCAGCGCGTAGTTAATTTATAACTATCCTCATTCTTTAACTAAAGCAGGAAGAAAAAGTTTTGAACATTTTCTGCAGTTTTCTTCCTTCATTAAAGCTCCTATAAAGCGCAAAAACAGCCTTTCCGGAAATTCGGAAAGGCTGTTTAGTTATTTATTATCTATTGTGAAAAGGGAAAGTAAAAATCTTACTTGCGTTTTCTGCCGAAGAATCCTTTTTTCTCTTCTTCGCCTCTACCCAAATGCGGGGTTTTGGAGCCGAGGGCTTCATCGAGCTTTAAGAGCAATTCCTTCTGGTGCTCGTTGAGGTCACGCGGAACATCCACAATGACGCGCACGAGCTGGTCGCCTCTGCCTCTGTTGTTGAGAGACTGAATACCCTTGCCGCGAAGCTTGAATACTTCGCCGGACTGTGTGCCGGGGTGCACGCTGTATTTGGACTTGCCGTCGAGGGTCGGTACTTCCAATTCACAACCGAGGGCTGCAGCCGCATAGGAAATGTGCATTTCCACCCAAACATTGTAGCCGTCACGCTCAAAAATCGGATGCGGACGAACGTTGATTTCGACGTGCAAATCGCCGGCGGGGCCGCCGTTGATGCCTTTATTGCCTTGGCCGCGTACATTGATAATCTGTCTGTCGTCAATACCGGCGGGGATTTTGACAATCAATTTTGCCGGTTTTCTGACTCTGCCAGCACCGTGGCAAGCCTTACAAGGATTGTCGATAATTGTACCCTTGCCGCCGCAACGGGAGCAGGTTTTCTGGGTTTGAATCACGCCGAAGGGGGTTCTCTGCTGGGCGGTTACCTGACCTCTGCCGTTACAGTCGGGGCAGGTTTTCGGGGAAGAACCGGGCGCCGCGCCGCTGCCGTGACAGGCATCGCAGACCTCGATACGGTTGAGCTGAACCTCTCGTTCACAGCCCTTTGCCGCTTCCTCAAAGGAAATGGTTACGCTGGCCTGTGCATCCGTACCGCGCTGGGGTGCATTCGGATTCGCACCGCCGCCGAAGCCACCGCCAAAGCCGCCGCCGAAGATATTGCTGAAAATATCGCCGAAGTCGAAATCGAAGCCGCCTGCGCCGTAGCCGCCTTGACCTGCACCGTAGTTCGGGTCTACACCGGCATGACCGAATCGGTCATATTTCGCTTTTTTCTCCGCATTGGAAAGCACCTCGTAGGCTTCGTTTGCCTCTTTAAAATGCTCCTCTGCTTCTTTGTCGCCGGGGTGCAAATCGGGGTGATATTTCTTCGCCTGTTTGCGGTATGCTTTTTTGATTTCGTCCTCCGTAGCATTCTTGTCTATGCCGAGGACTTCATAATAATCACGTTTTTCTGCCATATAAGTAACTCCGTTATATCGGTTTTGGCAGAGCCTCTCCGTTTCGGGAAAAGCTCTGCCGAATTTTTAGAATGCTTTAATTATTTGTTGTTGTCCTCAACGTCGGTGTAGTCTGCTTCGTAGTAGCCGTTCTGGTCTGTACCGCCCTGCTGAGCACCTGCATTCGGAGCGCCCTGAGCGCCGCCCTGCTGTGCCTGCTGTGCAGCAGCTGCTGCCTGGTACATTTCGGTTGCAGCCTTTTGGAATACGTCGGAAAGAGCATCTTTCTTTGCCTTGATTTCGTCGGTGTTGTCACCCTTGAGTGCTTCTTTGAGGTCGTTGAGCTTTGCTTCAACGTCGCCCTTTACGTCAGCCGGAATCTTGTCGCCGTTTTCCTTCATGGCCTTTTCGGTCTGGTAAACGAGCTGGTCAGCTTCGTTGCGGGTGTCGATGCCTTCTCTGCGCTTCTTGTCTTCTGCAGCGAACTGCTCAGCTTCCTTAACAGCCTTTTCTACATCGTCCTTAGACATGTTGGTGGAAGAGGTGATGGAGATGGACTGCTCTTTCTGTGTGCCGAGATCCTTAGCGGAAACATGAACGATACCGTTTGCGTCGATGTCGAAGGTAACTTCGATCTGCGGGATGCCACGAGGAGCGGGCATGATGCCGTCTAAGTGGAATACGCCGAGGGTCTTGTTATCCTTTGCGAATTCTCTTTCGCCCTGTAAAACGTGAACTTCAACGGAAGTCTGGTTATCAGCAGCGGTGGAGAAGATTTGGCTCTTCTTGGTCGGGATGGTGGTGTTTCTTTCGATGATCTTGGTGGAAACGCCGCCCATGGTTTCAATACCTAAGGAAAGGGGAGTAACGTCGAGAAGAACGATGCCTTCAACGTCGCCTGCGAGAACGCCGCCCTGGATAGCTGCGCCCATTGCTACGCATTCATCGGGGTTGATGCCCTTGAAGGGTTCAATGCCGGTGAAGCTCTTAATCGCTTCCTGAACAGCCGGGATTCTGGAGGAACCACCAACCATGAGAACCTTGTTGAGTTCGGATGCCTTTAAGCCGGAATCCTGAAGAGCCTGACGAACCGGGCCCATGGTAGCTTCAACGAGGTCTGCGGTCATTTCATTGAACTTCGCTCTGGTAAGTGTGGTCTCTAAGTGCTTCGGACCGGTTGCATCTGCTGTGATGAAGGGAAGAGAAATGGTAGAAGTGGTCATGCCGGAAAGCTCAATCTTTGCTTTTTCAGCAGCTTCTTTAAGTCTCTGCATTGCCATTTTATCGGAACGAAGGTCGATGCCCTGTTCTTTCTTGAATTCGTCTGCCAACCAGTCGATAATTCTCTGGTCGAAGTCGTCACCGCCGAGGTGGTTGTTACCTGCAGTAGCTCTAACTTCCTGAACGCCGTCGCCCATTTCGATAATGGAAACATCGAAGGTACCACCGCCAAGGTCATAAACCATAACGATTTGGTCGTCTTCCTTGTCTACGCCGTAAGCAAGTGCTGCAGCTGTAGGCTCGTTGATGATTCTCTTAACTTCGAGGCCTGCGATTTTACCTGCATCCTTGGTTGCCTGACGCTGTGCATCGGAGAAGTATGCCGGAACGGTGATAACAGCTTCGGTTACCTTAGAACCGAGGTAGCTTTCTGCGTCACCCTTTAACTTCTGCAAAATCATTGCGGAAAATTCCTGCGGGGTGTAAGCCTTGTCATCAATGGTGACCTTGTAGTCAGAACCCATGTGACGCTTAATGGAAGCAACGGTGCGGTCGGGGTTGGTGATTGCCTGACGCTTTGCAACCTGACCTACCATTCTTTCGCCGTCCTTGGAAAATGCAACAACGGACGGGGTGGTTCTTGCGCCTTCTGCGTTAGCGATAACAACGGGCTCGCCGCCTTCGATAACGGATACGCAAGAGTTTGTTGTACCTAAGTCAATACCGATTACTTTACTCATAATAAATACCTCCAAAAAAATTTGAATGTGGGAAATCTTGTTTATCTATATAAAATTCAGTTTACAACCTTAACGACCGCCGGTCGCAAGATTTTATCGCCTAATTTATAGCCTTTGGAAAAGACATCTGTAATGCTGTTTTCGGGCTCATTTTCGTCATCCGCGTGCATTACAGCGTTGTGGATGTTCGGGTCGAAGCTGTCGCCCGGCTCGCCGAAGCTTTCTACACCGAGTTTCTTAATGGTTTCCATGAACTGGTTGTAAATCATCTCGACGCCCCTTTGGTAATCCTCGAGGGAAGCTTCTTTATTGCTGAGCGCTCTGTCGAAGTTGTCGAGTACGGGAAGAAGCTCGGCAAGCACATTCGCTTTGGAGTTTGCCCACGCATCTTCTTTTTCCTTCGTGGAACGCTTTCTGTAGTTTTCGTATTCCGCAAGCGTGCGAAGATATTTGTCGTTCAGCTCTAAAAGCTTCTTTTCGCAATCGTCCGCCGCCTTGGTTTCCTCCGCTTCGGGAGCTGCCTCAGTAGCCGCCTTTTGCTTCTTTTCTTCTTTCGCTTCGGTTTTGGGATTTTTGGTTTCTTTCTTAGCCATTTTATTCCTCCGCACTGTCGGAAAGAATTTTTCCGACGATTTCTGTTAAATATTTAAGACTGGGAATAAGCCTTGCATAATCGACTCTTGTAGGACCGATGAGTCCCAAGGTGCCGCTGTCTCTGCCGCCGATTCGGTAGGAATTGAAAATCATACTGGAATTTTGCAATTCTCTGAAGCAGTTTTCCTTACCGATTAAAACATTCGGTTCATCGGCTTTTTCGGGCTTTGCCGAAGTGGAAAAGAGGTGATAGAGCGGTTCTTCGCGTCTTAGGAAATCTAAGAGCTTGTAAACCTCGCGGTCATATTCCTTATAATGTAAAAGATTGCTTTGCCCTTCTAAGAGCATTTCGGTTCGCTCGGTCATTTGCGCCAAATCGCAAAGGGCAACGAGCAAAGGCGTCATCGCCAGAGCCTTATCGCCGAGGGAGACGGCAAGCGTTTGGATTTTGGCAATGTGCATCGAAGAAGCAGGTTTTCCGAGGAAATTCTCTGCCACGATATTGTAAAAGCACTCTGCCATCGGTGTGGTGATTTCCGACACGCATTTGCAAACGCGGCTTTTGATGATACCCGAGGATGTAATCATCACGATCATCGCGGTTTTTGTACCGATCGGCACAAGCTCCACACGTCTGACCACGGCGGCTTCGTCGCACGGCGTTGTGGAAACAGCCGCGCAGCCCGTCATTTCGGCAAGCATACTGCCCGCGGTCTCTAAGACCTTTTGGGAATCGCCCGAAACATTTTGCAGGCGGTTGCGGATGAGGTGTTTTTCGCCCTCCGGCAATTCAAAGCGGCTCATGAGGTGATCGACGTAGTAACGGTAGCCCTGCCCGGTCGGCACTCTGCCGGCGGAGGTGTGGGGCTGCTCTAAGTAGCCCATCTCGTCAAGCTCTTTTAATTCGTTACGAATGGTGGCGGAAGAAACGGACATATCCAAAGCTTCCAAAAGGGCTTTTGAACCGACCGGCTCACCGGTTGCGATATAGCGTTCGATTAAAGCACCGAGGATTTTCTTTTTACGCTCTGAAAGCTCCATTTTTCACACCGCCTTTCGATTTTTCTTTTTCTGCCTTAGGTTTTAGCACCGTTAGCACTCTAATCTCTCGAGTGCTAACTTACAATTTATACTATACATTTACTCTGCCCGTTTGTCAATAGTTTATTTGTAAACAATTTGTTAAAGGCCCAGTTTTTTCCGAATTTCTTATAGATTTTCACAGATTTTAAAATTGTGACCTTTATCCTAATTTTTTTATATTCCGAAAGCCCTAGAAACGGGCAAAATGAATTGACATATATAATGTAATATCCTATAATAAATAGATACAATAGTATAGGTATATATTTTTTTATTTCTGATTTAAAAGAAGGACTTTGAATATGCAATTTAATGAAAAAGAATTTTTGCCCGTTATCTTAGGTGCAGACATCACCGCTTATTCTCTCGCCAGAAGCTTCCACGAGGAATACGGCATCAAATCTTTGGTTTTGAGCATGATCGAGGGTGGCTTCATCGCCAATTCCGACATCATCGAAAACCGTATTTTCCCGGGCCTCGAGAGAAAAGAAGTGCTCATTGACGTACTTTTAAAGGTCGGCAAGGAATTCGAGGGCAAGAAAAAGCTCATCGTGCTCGGCTGCGGCGACTGGTATGTTCGCGCGCTCATCGAGAGCAAAAAGGTGTTAGAGCCTTACTATATTGTGCCCTATATTGACGAGGACCTCTTAAACGAAATCGTTTTAAAGGACCGCTTCTATGAAATCTTTGAGGAGCTGGGTCTCAATTATCCCAAGACCTATGTGTACACCGTCGGCGAAGAAAATGACTTAAAGCTTCCCTTTGATTATCCCGTTATCGCAAAGCCTGCGAACAGCGCGATGTATCACTATGCCAAATTCGAGGGCAAAAAGAAGGTTTTCGTATTTGACGACGAACAGTCCCTGCGTGAAATGCTTAAAAAGCTCGAAGGCTCCGGCTACAAGGGCAAGTTCTTGATTCAGGACAAAATCCCGGGCGATGACTCCTACATGCGTGTTTTAACCTGCTATTGCGACCAGAATTCCAAGGTGCGCTTTGCCGCACTCGGCAGAACGCTTCTCGAGGACCACACCCCGACCGCGATTGGCAACCCCGTAGCGATTATCAACGAGGTCAACCCCGAAATCGTTGCCGCGGCAACCAAATTCTTAGAGCACATCGGCTATGTCGGCTTCGCGAACTTCGACATAAAATATGACCGTCGCGACGGTAAATATAAATTCTTTGAAATCAACGTGCGTCTCGGCAGAAGTAATTTCTACGTAACGGGCAGTGGCTTCAACACCGTAAAATGGATTGTGGATGACTATGTTTACCACAAGCTCGACGATTACACCGTGGCGGACAACATCAACCTTTATTCCGTTGTACCGAAGGGCGTTATCATGCAGTATGTCAGCGACCCCGAATTAAAGGCGCAGGCAAAAGAGCTTTTCCGTGAGGGCAAGGTTTCCTTCCCGCTTCTTTATAAGGCGGATAAAAACGTAAAGCATAATTTCTATGCCAGAGCGGCACTTTTAAACCAGTACCGCAAATTCCATAAATATTTTGATAAAAAGAATGTGACAGAATGAACGAAAAAACCTTAGGCATTTTAGGCGGCGTCGGTCCGCTTGCCACTATTTATTTTGCGGATCTTGTCATTAAAATGACCGAAGCAAAATCCGACCAGGAACACATCCCGATGGTGATTCTGAATCACGCTTCGATTCCGGACAGAACCGCCTATATTTTAGACAGAACCAAGCCAAACCCCGTCCCCGTGATGGCGGCAGACGCCAAGCAGCTCCAAAATGACGGCTGTGATTTCATCGTCATCCCCTGCAATACGGCACACTTTTTCTTCGATGAAATTCAAAAGAGCGTAAAAGTACCGCTCATCAATATTTTAGAGGAAACCGTCGCCTATGCGCAGAAAACCGTGCCGAACTTAAAAACCATCGGCATTTTGGCAACCGAGGGCACTATTGCCTCCGGCGCTTACCAAAACGTGATTCAAAGTCACGGGCTGGAATACCGTATTCCCTCCGAGGAAGATCAGGAATCCCTCATGGATATCATCTATAATCAGGTTAAAGCCGGCGAAAAGGTCGACATCTGCGAATTTTTACGCATTGTCGGCGAGCTGAAAAAGGCGGGCAGTGATGCCGTAATTTTAGGCTGTACCGAGCTTTCCATTATTAAAAAAGATTTCAATTTAAACAAGCCCGACATTGTCGATTCCATGGAATGTTTGGCTCGTGCAAGCATTCTCGCTTGCGGCAAAAACATCAAAGCATAACGAAAATCATAACGAGGTAATAACTATATGTGCGGATTTGTAGGCTATATTAACGCATCGGCAAATGAACAGGAAAATCAGCGCGTCATCGAAGCCATGGCGGACAAAATTGTTCACCGCGGTCCCGACCAGGACGATTATTATGTAGACGGCGACGTTTCTTTGGGCTTTCGCAGACTGAGCATCATCGACTTAGACGGCGGCAGTCAGCCGATTTTAAACGAGGACGGCTCCAAGGTGCTCCTCTTTAACGGTGAAATTTACAACTTCCAGCCCCTTCGCGAGGAGCTTCTCGCAAAGGGACATATTTTCAAGACCCTCACCGACTCCGAGGTGCTTTTGCACGGCTATGAGGAGTGGGGTAAGGCACTTTTACCGAAGCTTCGCGGCATGTTCGCCTTTGTCATTTGGGACAAAAACGAAAAGAAGCTCTTCGGCGCAAGAGATATTTTCGGCATCAAGCCGTTTTTCTATTATTTAAAGGGTCAGAATTTCCTTTTCGGTTCCGAAATCAAATCCTTCCTTGCAAACCCCTTATTCGAAAAGGAATTCAACGAGGAGAGACTTCCCGAGTATCTTTGCTTCGAATATCTGCCCGACAACGAAACCCTCTTTAAGCACGTGTATAAGGTAACCCCCGGTACCTGCTTCACTTGGCAGAACGGCAAGCTCGAAACCGAGACCTACTTCAAGCCGAAGTTCGACATCGACAACGAAACCTCTTTAGAGGAATTCGAAAACCTCATTGACGAAACCTTTAAATCCTCCGTTAAGGCACACGGCATTTCCGACGTTGAAGTCGGTTGCTTCCTTTCCGGCGGCGTGGATTCCAGCTTCGTCGTACACGAGGTCAAAAAATCCCACGATGTAAAAACCTTTACCGTCGGCTATGCAGAGGAAAAATATTCCGAAATCTCTGCGGCAGAGGAATTTGCCAAGACCGAAAATGTAAAGAACTATCAAAAGAAAATTACGGCTGAGGAATTTTTCAACATTGTGCCCACCGTGCAATATTATATGGATGAACCGCTTCCGAACCCCTCTGCGATTTCCCTCTATTTCTTGGCACAGCTCGCCTCCGAGCAGGTGAAGGTTGTACTTTCCGGCGAGGGCGCAGACGAGCTTTTCGGTGGCTATCATTATTATCGTGAACCTTTGGATTTTGCAAAATACCAGAAGCTCCCGCAGGGTCTTCGCACGGCGCTTTCCAAGCTCGCCCAAAAAATGCCGAATTTCCACGGCAAGCGTTTCTTGACCCGCGGCGCATATCCGATTGAACAACGCTTCATCCGCAATAACTATGTATTCAACCACAGAGATATTAACCACATTTTGGCAAAACCCGTGAACGCACCCGACCCCTCGGTTTTCACAAAGCCGTATTTTGACGAGGTGCAGGATCAGGACGACATCACCAAGATGCAATATGTTGATATTCGCACCTGGCTTGTGCAGGATATTTTGGTTAAGGCTGACCGCATGAGCATGGCGAACTCCTTGGAGCTTCGCGTGCCGTTCCTCGACAAAGAAATGCTCAAAGTTGCCCTGCACGTGCCGCCGAAATATCGCATCACCGACGAGACCACTAAGGCGGTTCTTCGTGGTGCGGCGCTCAAGAATTTGCCGCCCGTTACCGCAAAAATGCGTAAAACCGGCTTCTTAACGCCCCTCAACGATTGGCTTCGCCGTGATGAATTCTACAATATGGTGAAAGACGTTTTCGAGAGCGAAACCGCCGCGAAATTCTTTAACGTGGATTCTATTATGAAGCTTTTAAACGACCACAAGGCAGGCAATGCCCACAACATGAAGAAGATTTGGTCTGTTTACTGCTTCTTAGTTTGGTATAAAATTTATTTTGAAGAAAACGGAAGTATCGTGAAAAAATGATTTTTTTAAAGCATATTCCCTTAGAAAAAGCCTATAACATGCGCGACATGGGCGGTATTCCGACCACAGACGGCAAGGCCATTCGCTGGCAGACCCTCTTTCGCGCAGACGGGCTTTCCGCTTTGAGCGAAAAGGACCAAGAAACCCTCTATGCGCTCGGCATTCGCACCGTTTTGGATTTGCGCAGTGCGAGCGAAAACGAAATGCTCCCCGACCTTTTACCCGAGGGCATCGAGCACATCCACTGCCCCATGCAGGCGGAGGATTTCAACCTTAAAAATTTAGACGAGGGTGCCGCAGCGGCGTTTAAAAAGAGCTTAACGCAGACCTATTCCGCCATGGTGTTAAAGACGCCTGAGCTGCTTTGTCACGCACTTTGTGTGCTGACAGAAAGCCTAGAAAAAGGCGGCGTACTCTTCCACTGCACCGCCGGAAAAGACAGAACCGGCGTACTCGGCGCGGCAGTTTTGCATCTTTTGCACTGCGCCGATGAGGAGATTATCGCTGATTATCAAATCTCTCGTACATACAACCGAAACGGTATAGACAAAATCTTTCTAAACATGACCCATGCCGAGGGCTTTGAAAACGCACTAAAGTCCGAGCCCGAGACCATGATGCAGCTTTTGGAGATTTTCGGCGGCATGGATTTCCCGTCTTACTTAGATAAAAACGGCTTTTCCTATGCCGAGCAAAAGAAGCTTCGCGAGCTTCTTGTAGTGGATATTTTCTAAATAGATAAATTTTAACTATTTTAAAAAATCCCATTTACAAACGCTGAAAAAGCCCGCAGATTTTTGCAGGCTTTCTTTAAAAAAAGGGGGCGAACGCTGTGCAAATTATAGACATTTCCAACGACCTTTTGACCGCGGAGGTCTATCCAAACGACCCCGTACCGGAGCTGGCACCAATGACCTCGCTTTCGGACGGTGCACTTTATAATGTCAGTGCGCTCTATGCCGGTTTACATAACGGTACGCACATTGATGCACCCCTGCACGTCTTTTCCGACGGCGCGGATGTGGCTTCTGTACCCTTAGACAGCTGTATCGGTCCCTGTGCCGTGCTCTCTGTTCCCGCCGGACTTATAACGGGCGATTTTATGGAGCGCAACTACCCCAGCGGCGCTGAACGTGTTTTGTTAAAATCAAATGGCAGAGCTTTTTTGCACGATTCCGCCGCAGAAGTCATGCTACGACTGGGTTGCCGTCTCATTGGCACAGACGGGCTTTCGATTGAAGCCGAAAACGCCTCGGGCAGTGTGCATCGCGCTCTGCTCAATCGCGGTACGGTACTTTTAGAAGGTTTAAACCTCGAAAATGTGAAGGACGGCAACTATTTTCTCTTTGCCCCGCCCATTAAAATCGGCGGCGGCGATGCGGCATTTACCAGAGCCGTTTTAATTACGGATTATATTTTTTGGAGCGGAGCACAACATGGAACAAAATAAAGCACCCGCCTCCCGTTGTGATTTTTGCGCGTATTACGATTACGATGAGGAGTGCGAACAGTATTTTTGCGCGATTGATTTAGATGAGGATGAAATGCAGAATTTCCTGTCCTATTCGACTTGGAGCTGCCCGTATTTTAATCCTTACGATGAATACAAGGTCGTACAAAAGCAAAATTAACTTGCTAAAAACAGGCAAATTAAAATAAACTGAATAGAAAACGGAGGTATGCAGTATGATGACGAATTGCAGTGCCGTTATTTTAGCGGCAGGCGATGGAGCCAGAATGAAAACCACCATTCCCTATGTGATGCTGAAGGTCCTTTCTAAGCCCATGGTTTCATGGGTCTTGTCGGCTGTACAGAAAAGCGGAATTCAGAAAATCGCCATGGTTGTTGCAGACCGAAAGAATCCCGTTGCACAGTTCGCAAAAAACGACTGCGCCATCTATGAGCAAACCATCCGTTCGGGTACGGCGCATGCCATTTTACAAGCAGAAGAATTCGTAAAAAAGAACATAAATGACCACATTCTTGTTTTAAACGGGGATATGCCGTTCATGGATGCCGGCACCATTCGCAATGCGCTTTTGACCCATATCCAGGCAGACAACGACGTCACCGTCATCAGTGCACGCCTTGAAAATCCCTTTGGCTATGGCAGAATCTTGCGAAATTACTCCGACGGCACCTTTAAGGGCATTGTCGAAGAGCGGGATGCCTCCAGCCAAATCAAACGCATTAAGGAAATCAGTGCCGGCACTTACTGGTTTAAAGCCTCGGTGCTCCTTTCTGCCGTGCAAAATTTAAAACCCAGACCAAACGGCGAATACAATTTGGTAGACGCCATTACAAATATAATTAAACAGGGCGGCAAGGCGGACACCGTGGTTGCCGCAAATCCCGATGTGGTACTCGGTGCAAATGACCGCAGTCAGCTTTATGAGCTGAACCGCTTGGCGCGAAACCGTGAAATCGAGCGGCACATCGAATCGGGCATCAACATTCGCTGTGCAGACGGTATCCTCATCGACTCCGAGGTTTCTATCGGCATTGATACCACGATTTTGCCCGGCACGATTCTTCGCGGCAATGTAAAAATCGGGCATCGCTGTATCCTCGGCCCGAATACCATTATAGAAGACAGTGTCATCGGCGACAACGTGCATTTAAACAACGTTTCCTGTTGCAGTGCCACCGTAAAGGACGGCGCCTTTGTCGGGCCGTTTGTGCACATTCGACCCGGTACACAAATCGGTGAAAATGCCTTTATCGAAAGCAACGTAAGCTTTTTGACGCCGGTTGTCATCGGCGACGACGTGCATATTCCCGCCGGTACCGTTGTAAAAAAAGATATTTTACAAAACGATTTAAAGTTTTCGGATGAAACCGAAAATAGAGAAAAATAAAATCCCTAAAATTTCAATTTTGCTTTTTTAAAACGGGGTTGTTAGCTGAACATTCCCATAAGCTTTCAACTCCGTTTTACAAAATAGATAATTTATAACTATATAAAATTAGAATAGCCGAACAGAAGGAGTTTTTAGAATGTCATCCTTTAAAGAAACCAACGCGGCTGTCGGCGCACCTGAATTTATCCTTGCAGGGCTCGGAAATCCCGATAAAAAGTACGAGCACACAAGACATAATTCGGGCTTTTTGTGCGTGGATAAGCTGGCAGAAAAAGAGGGGTTCACCCCGAACCGATTAAAATTTAAATCCATGTTTGCCGATGCCCGTATCGGCGGACATCGTTGCATCATTTTAAAGCCGCAAACCTATATGAATTTAAGCGGCGAAGCCATTCAAGAGGCAGCCGCCTTCTATAAAATTCCGCCCGAGCGCATCCTCATTCTCTTTGACGATATTTCTTTAGATGTCGGTAAGCTCCGCATTCGTCGCAAAGGCTCTCACGGCGGCCACAACGGCATTAAGAGCATCGTCGCCTGCCTCGGTACGTCCGATTTTCCGCGCATTAAAATCGGTGTCGGCAAAAAGCCGCATCCCGATTACGATTTAGGTGACTGGGTGCTCACAAACTTCACAAAGCAGGAGGATGTCGCCTTAAACGAAGCCCTCGACAACGCCTGCGCCGCCGTTCGCCTCATCTTAGACGGCAAAGTAGACGAAGCCATGAACCGCTACAATTCCTGATTTTTATTTTACAGTTTCGCAATTTTCAAAGGAGATGGCTATGCAAACCGCTTTTTCCGATATTTTAAACGCTTCCCCCGAATATAACGACCTGCGCTCTGCCGTAGAAAAGGGCAGAATGCCGCTCGGCGTTTTAGGACTTTCCGCCATTCACCGGGCACACCTTGTCTATGCGCTTTCGACCCATTTAGAAAAAAGCGCACTTGTGCTTTTGCCCGATGAGGCCTCCGCCGTAAAGCTCTGCGCCGACCTTGAATCCTTCGGCGTTTCGGCATTGCTGTATCCGGAGCGTTCCTTCGCGTTTCACACCGAAACCGAAAGTCGTTCCCACGAATATGAACAGCGCCGCTTAAAGGCACTCACCGCCATGCTTGACGGCTCGGTGCAGGTGGTTGCCTGTTCCGTTTCGGCGGCGATGCAGAGAACTCTGCCGCCCGAAGCCCTCGAAAGTCATTCTCTCACCGTGAAAACAGGGGAAATCCTCGAAACCTCCGCCTTTTTAGACACCCTTCTCGCCAACGGCTACACCCGTGCGGAAATGGTCGAAGGTGTGGGGCAATTTTCCATGCGCGGCGGTATCATCGACCTGTTTTCGCCCGACTGTGAATCCCCGATTCGTATTGAACTTTTCGGCGACGAGGTCGATTCCATGTCGTATTTTGATTTGCGTTCTCAGCGCCGCACCGAAAAGCTCGATGCCTTCTCCTTAACGCCCTCCACGGAAATTCTTTTTTCCGATGACACGGCACTTTGCGAAAAAATCGAAGCGCTCGCCAAATCCCTGCGCGGCAAATACGCCGCCAAGCAGAAGGAAGCGCTTTATGCAGATATAGACCGTCTCAAAAACGGTGTAAAATTAAGCTCCGCAGACAAATACATGCCCCTTTGCTACGACAAAATGGCGACGATTTTCGATTACCTCAAAGAAGGCAGTCTCTTTTTCGTCGGCGAAAGCGGCAACTGCAAGGAGAGAGGCACGGCCTCCCAAAAGCTTTTGAACGAAGAAATCAAAGCCTTATATGAAGAGGGTGACCTCTGCAAAGGCTTAGATGATTTTTGTCTAAACATTGCACAGCTGTTTTCTTATTATGAAAGCAAAGGTGCAATTTATCTCGATAACTTCGCGCGCGGCAGTTTTGATACCCCCGTAAAAGAATTAATTCCGTTCACCGCGACCCAACAATCGGGTTGGAACGGTCAGCTTTCTACACTCTTAGAAGACCTCGAACCGATGCGAAGTAAGGATAGCACCATTGTGGTTTTGGCAGGCACGGAAAAAACCGCACGCGCACTGCAAGGCGACCTCGAGGAGCGTGACATTCCTGCCACTTATTTTAAAGAACTCCCTGCCGAATTCCCCAAAGGCGCGGTATCCGTACTCGCCGGCACGCTTTCCTACGGATTTTCTTATCCGCATGAAAAATTCTACCTCTTTGCCTATGGCAGAGCGGCACTCCAATCCAAGCGCCGCCACCCCGCCGCCCGCTTCAAAAAAGGGCAGGGTCTGCACTCCTTAGACGATTTAAACAAGGGCGATTATGTGGTTCACTCCGCCCACGGTATTGGTATTTTCGACGGCGTGCAGAAATTAGAGGTCGGCAAAATTACAAAAGACTATTTGAAAATCCGCTATGCCAAGGGCGATGTGCTTTACGTCCCCGTCACACAGCTGGATTTGGTTTCTAAATATATCGGCCCGCACGAGGAAACAGGCAGAACCGTGAAGCTCAACCGCATGGGCGGCGCGGACTGGGAAAAAACCCGTTCCAAAGTCCGCAAAGCGGTCAAAGATATGGCAGATCAGCTGGTAAAACTCTATGCCAAAAGAAAAAGTGTAGAGGGCTATGCGTTCTCGCCCGATATGGATATGCAAAACGACTTTGAACGCCGCTTCCCCTATGATGAAACCGCCGACCAGCTTCGCGCGATTGACGAAATCAAGGGCGATATGGAAAAGCCCTATCCCATGGATCGCCTGCTTTGCGGCGACGTTGGCTTCGGCAAAACCGAAGTTGCCCTTCGCGCGGCATTCAAATGTATTGCTGACGGCAAGCAGTGTGCGCTTCTCGTGCCGACTACGATTTTGGCACTCCAGCACTACCGCACGGTTCTCAGCCGTTTTGAAAATTTCCCCGTCAATATTGAAATGATTTCCCGTTTCCGCACGGCAAACCAGCAAACGAAAATTCTCGCGGATTTGAAGCGCGGCAACATTGATTTTATCATCGGCACACACCGTCTCGTTTCTAAGGATGTCGAATTCCGCGACCTCGGGCTTTTAATTGTCGATGAGGAACAGCGCTTCGGCGTGGCGCAAAAGGAAAAACTCAAGGAGCTTTTCCCGCACGTAGACGTTTTAACGCTCTCTGCAACGCCGATTCCCAGAACCCTCAACATGGCGATGACGGGCATCCGCGATATGTCCGTTTTGGAGGAAGCCCCGCAAGACCGCTTCCCCGTGCAGACCTATGTTTTGGAATATGATATGCACGTTTTGATGCAGGCAATGGAAAAGGAACTGCGCCGCGGCGGTCAGGTTTACTTTTTACACAATCGTGTAGACACCATTGACAAGCGCGCGCAGGAAATTCGCTCGTTTTTACCCGATGCAAGGGTCGCTGTTGCCCACGGCAAGATGCCCGAAGAAAAGCTCAGCGACATTTGGCGCCGTCTTTTGGAGGGCGATATTGATATTCTCGTTTGCACCACGATTATCGAAACGGGTGTAGACGTGCCGAACTGCAACACCTTAATTATTGAGGATGCCGACCGTTTGGGTCTGGCGCAGCTCCACCAGATTCGTGGTCGTGTCGGTCGAAGCACACGCCGTGCCAGCGCTTATCTCACCTTTACGCGCGACAAGGCGATTTCCGAAATCGCTTCCCACCGCCTTTCTGCGATTCGTGAATACACGGAATTTGGCTCGGGCTTTAAAATCGCGATGCGCGACCTCGAAATCCGCGGTGCCGGCAACGTGCTCGGTGCACAACAGCACGGTCACATGGAAGCCGTCGGTTACGATATGTATTTACAGCTTTTGGAAGAAGCCGTTTCCGAGGAAAAGGGCGAAAAAAATGTGCACCGTCAAAAGGATTGTCTTATCGACATGCAAATCGACGCGCACATTCCCGAAAATTATATCAAAGATTTGTCTCAGCGACTGCTCATTTACCGCCGCATTGCGGATGTGCGTAACGCCGAAGATGCCGCCGATGTACGCGATGAAATGCGCGACCGTTTCGGTGCGATTCCGCCGTCTGTCAATGGACTTGTGGATATTTCTCTTCTGCGCAACACGGCTTCGCAAAAGGGCATTTACGAAATCGGGCAAAAGGCACAGACGATTATTCTCTATGTTCACGAAATCGAAACCTCGCTCGTTTTGCTTCTTTCGGGTGCTATGCGCGGCAGAGTTTCCATTACCGATTACGGTAAAAAATGCATCAGTGTAAAGATTGCGCCGAACCAAACCCCGCTCGATGCACTTCGCGAAATTTTCGGCTATATTGCGCCGATGTAAGCGCAGAAAAATCGCCGTAATTTTTTAAAAATCGAGCAAAAAATACAAGGCTCAAATTGTCAAAAAGTTTTGAACATGGCATGTTTATATTGTTCAAAACTTTTCTAAAGTCTTATAAAATCAAGGTTTTTAAGCCAAAAGTTTTCGACAGTTTATCGAAAGGAGTTCTTCATGCAGCGTATTTTACTCTGCCCCGATTCTTTTAAAGGCTGCCTTCCCGCTGAGGAAGTTTGTGTCTTTTTGAAGCGCGGCATTTTAAAGGCAAATCCGCGAGCCGAGGTGCTTTCTCTGCCCCTTGCGGACGGCGGTGAGGGGACACTGCGCTATTTTTCAAAGGCTCTGCAAAAGAACCCCGAAACCATCCCGGTACAAAATGCCTACGGTGCGCCGAAAGCGGCAGAATATCTTTATTTTGAAGAAGAAAAAACGGCACTTATAGAATCCGCACAGGCATGTGGTATCGAGGGCTTAGATAAAAATCATCTAAACACAAAAGTCGCCTCGACCTACGGTGTCGGAGAATTGATTTTCGATGCTGTTTTCCGAAAAGGTGCTGAAAATATCGTCTTAACTTTGGGTGGAACTGCCACCACAGACGGCGGTATGGGTGCGCTTTCTGCGCTTGGTGTGCAATTCTTAGATAAAAATCATCTAAAGCTAGAACCAAGTGGGGAAGCCATGCAAAAAGTTTCGGCTTTAGAGCTTCCCGACGATTTTCAAACCTTAAAATCAGTAAAATTTTATTTTGCCGCGGATGTAAAAAGTCCATTTTACGGAAAAACGGGTGCCGCCTTCGTCTTTGCCCCGCAAAAAGGTGCAACCGGGGAAGATGTGCGTCTTTTAGAGGAAGGTCTACAAAATCTCGCCGCTGTTTATCGGCAAAGCTTCGGGCGCGAAATCGCCGATTTGGAAGGTGCAGGCGCGGCAGGCGGACTTTTGGGCGGTCTTTACGCCGCATTCGGTGGAAAACGGCTTGACTGTTTTTCGCTCCTCTCCAAAATCTACGGCTTAGAAGAAAAAATGCGAACCGCCGACCTTGTGATTACCGGCGAGGGAAAAACCGACAGCCAGACCGCGCTCGGCAAGCTCCCTGTGCGCATCGCCGCACTCGCCAATCGTTATCGTGTGCCCTGTGTACTGGTAAGCGGTGCAGTGGAATCAGATTTTAACGCATCCGCCCTCGGATTTTTTAAGGCAATCGCTTTAAAAACACCCGAAATGCCCGTAGAACAAGCTATACTAAACGCGCCGGCGCTTTTAACCGCGGCGGCGGAAAGTCTTTTATAAAAGGAAGAATGTTTCATGGATGAAGCTTTAAAACAGCGTATTGAATTTCTGAAAGAAACCGATAAAATGAAAACCATCCTGCGCCAGAACTGGGTCATCGGTCGAAGCCGCCGCGAGGATGATGCCGCACATTCGTGGCACTGCGCCCTCATGGCGATGACGCTCGCGCCCTACGCCAAGCCCGAGGTAAATGTGGATCGCGCGGTAAAAATGCTCCTTGTGCATGACCTTGTGGAAATTTATGCAGGTGACACGCCGTGTTACGATGTGGATGTTGTAAAAACGCAGGAAACGCGTGAAAAAGCCGCCGCAAGTAAAGTTGAGTGTTTACTCCCCGAAGTGCAAGGAAAAGAATACAGAGCCTTATGGGAAGAATTTTTGGCATGTGAGACGGAGGATGCAAAATTCGCTGTAACCATTGACCACTTACAGCCGCTTTTCTTGAATTATTTCACCGACGGTGCCTCCTGGCAGACAAGAACGGTGAGCAAAGCACAGGTTTTAAAGCGCAATGCGATTGCCAAAGAAACCGTTCCGGAATTATACCCGGTCATCGAATCCGCCGTAGAAGAGCTCTACCAAAAAGGTTTACTGTCGTGAAGCCACGACATGGCGACATCTAATGCACGGGAGTCGGGAAGCCCCGACGGGCAATCACGGGGTCGCGAACGCGCGACGGCGAATTACGGGAAAGTTAACACAAACTTTTTACTCGTAGTTCGCGCAGACGACTTTTCGTTAAAAGTTTTGCCCGCTTTTTCAAAAGCGGCAGGGTCTTGGGACAGCGTCCCGAGCCGTGCTCCGCAGAGCACGGGATACTCACCCGTCCG
>RCNI01000095.1_pt1 | contig 57663 bp, 55 predicted proteins | sample 2041151 | NCBI WGS metagenome assembly RCNI01 (sample SAMN09708214, study PRJNA481090) | feces metagenome | isolation source: feces | place: Antarctica: Albino Rookery
ACCCGAGCCCGGCTCGTGGACCTTCCGGGGCGGATGGGCGCCTAATTAGGCAGCCAGAGCAACAGTATTGTTGTCAGTTAAATTTAAAAGTTACCCGTTTTATCGTGGTCAGGTGCCACGACCCGCTTATCCAGCCTCACTACCCCCGTCGAAACCGGTACGCCCCCATATGTAATAGGGAAGAGGTTGGAGTCCGGGGCACCGAAGTACCCCGGTATTCATTTTAGAATCGACCGTAGGGATCAGGGAGCTTGTTAGGCTCAGGATAGGTTTCACCATGGGTGTCTACGGTGATAGAAGCAATCTTCTGCTCGTCCACAGGACGGTCAGCACGATCAGTACGCACAGCAGCAATTGCATCGACAACATCAAGACCGGAAGTCACTTTGCCGAAAGCGGCATACTGACCATCCAGATGCTTAGCATCTTCGTGCATGATGAAGAACTGGCTGCCAGCGGAGTTGGGAGACTGGCTACGAGCCATGCTCAGAACACCTCTCTTGTGCTTCAGATCATTCTTGACACCGTTAAAGAAGAACTCTCCCTTGATGCAGTAGCCGGGGCCACCCATTCCGGTACCTTCAGGGCAACCGCCCTGAATCATGAAACCGGGAATAACACGGTGAAAAATCAGACCGTCGTAGTAATTGTGGTTAGCCAGATCGATGAAGTTGTAAACGCTCTGGGGTGCAACATCGGGGTACAGCTCGCCCTCCATGACAGAACCATTTTCCATGGTGATTTTAAAAGTAGGATTCATGTTAATATCTCTCCTTCATAGCCCGGTCGATTTGACGCTTAGCATCCCGTTCGGCCGCAGCCTGTCTTTTGTCGTAAAGTTTTTTGCCCTTGCACAGCCCTACATTGACTTTCACTCGACTTCCTTTAAGATAGACACTCAGAGGAATGAGGGAAAAACCATCCTGCTTTACTTTGCCAAACAGGCGCATGATCTCACGCTTGTGCATGAGCAGTCTGCGAGGTCTGCGAGAATCACAGTTAAAGATGTTGCCATGATCGTAAGGGGAGATGTGCATCTGGTTTACGATCAGTTCACCATCTTTGATGCCGCACCATGCGTCCTTTAGATTCAGAGTACCCTGACGGATGGATTTGACTTCTGTGCCTTTCAGCTCAATACCTGCCTCGAATTCCTCTTCAACAAAGTATTCGTGATAGGCTTCTCGATTACGGGCAACAACTTTGACTCCCTGCTTTTCCAGATTGCTCACCTCCTTGGGCTTATATCTTCATGTATTATACCATGATTGTCAAGTTAGTCAAACAAGAATTTTATGAACTTTTCTGTCGAATGGAAAGAATAATTACACAAACCTTCCATTTGAGAAACAATCTCCGGGAAATCCTGCCGCCCCCATGCTGCGAAGGCAATAGGTACCTTTGCCTTGCTGGCCATTTCCCAGGCTGGCTTCATATCATCCACAACCAAAAGCTGTTCAGGGTGGAGGTTGTATTTTTTCATGATTTGCTCCAGTGGATAGGTGCTGGGTTTTCTCAGGTGCTCCGGCAAATCCCAGCCATAGATATCATCAGGTAAGATTCCAAAATGAGTCATGTAATCTCTGGTAATGTTCCGCTTGCAGGAATGAGATACGACACAGATGATGCCCCCGGCCGCTTTTTGCTGCTGGATTAGCTGGTCAATACCGGGAAAGGGCAGTGGAATGTGATCCTTAATATATTCCTGCCACCCCTGATACTCATCAAGTATTTCCTGCTCGGTAAAACCAAACCAGTTCCGGCACATGTCCGCAAAACCAAGATGATAGCAGCCTTCTGTATATTTTTGCAGTGAAATTCTGGTTCCGGGACGAACTTGATCTAAAAACTGACAGAAAAAAGGGTAATTAACAGTGGCTTCGCTCTGCACTACGGTATCATCATGATCCAGAACCAGACAGGGAAATTTCAGCATAATATCTCTCCTTTGCCGGGGCGTGTTTTTCGATATTATACCAAAGCAGGGGGAATGTGGCAACTATGAAAATATGCTTGAAATAATCGAACAAATGTACTATAATAAACCAAAAGGGAGGTGGGCAGCTATGTCCCAGAATCAGCCGGTAGATGTAATCTCGGTATGCACCGCAGATGGAACCATCAAACCGCTGCGACTCCGACTGGAGGACGACCAAAAGCAGTCCCGGCGTATTGATATTGAGGAAATCATCAGTACGGTGGAGATTCAGCATGTAGGCATTGAAGCTCACGTGTTTCTGTGCAGAGCACAAATCGGCACTCAAACTTGTCTGTTTGAACTAAAATATAATATCCGGTCTCATTGCTGGTATATGATACGAAAAGTTTATTGAGAATAAAAGTGGAAAATCGTTGATTATTGTTTTATAATAGGTGCATCAAGCAACGGGAGGAATCCAGATGCCATATGTAACCTTTTATCGTGGAGATCCTAATGCACCTAAGCCCAATATGCCTGCCCATCTGGGAGCAAATTGCATCATCACATGCAACGGAAAGCTCCTTCTGGAACGCCGTCGGGACTCCGATACCTGGGGACTGATTGGCGGTGGTGTCAAAAAGCGTGAAACCGAAATTCAGGCAATCGTTCGTGAGGTCTATGAGGAGCTGGGGCTGCGAATCTCCCAAAAGCGTTTTCAAAAGTTAAAGGTTTATGGAGAACCCGGCCGTATTGCTGCCTATCGTGACGGCAGCGTCTGGCGAATGGTTGTTGTTGTTTATGAGCTGGAATTCAATGAGGAACCCAAAATGCGGGTCAGCGCCGAATCGAAGGAATTACGATTCTTTACAAAAGAAGAGCTGAGGCATATTCAAATTCCTGTCACACATTCTGATATCGTAGAAGAATGTTTCGTGAATCGCTAAGGCTACCGGGATAAATCAATATTATATGCTGCATGTCGTGTATTTATTCAAAAAGCATGGCACAATATTGGAAGTAAAAAGCCTAATTGCCGCCATTCACAGGAAAAGGAACAAAAATTTTAGATTTATTCATTCTTGCGCCTTGTATATTCATGTGAATTATGATAGTATATGGAAAGACGGCGCAGTATCCTAGTCAAAACTGCCGACTCCCAGGTAGGGCCTAAAAATCCTATGAAGGGCACATCGATGAAGTCCCTGGTGTCTGCTTTTTACGCCCAGTTTAGGGTGGATGCTGGGGGTTAAGGATCTCGGGCGCACTCCAACGGCATGGAGTATCCGACCCGACTTCCGTGGAGACCTGATCTTGTGCGACGACGGTAAGAATCTCCGGAAGGAGTCCCGATTGCGTACGAATCAGGTATGAACCTGCAAGGCAGTGCTCAGAATCGTGTGCTGCGTGTAGTGTAGCCTGCCTTGAGTGAGCATGCTGGGAAAAGAGGAACAGGCGGCTGGATGTCATGGCCATGACAGAAGCCAATATCGCCTCTGGAAACCATGCTTGCAAAAGAGGCTAAGAGCCGGTCTGTTTTGTTGTGGAAATCACCTAGGCTGTCTAAACAGGGTAGACAGGGGATTGCAGTGCGGACTAAGTGGCAATCGGGTAATCAAAACTGGCAACACTTGAGACGAAGAATGAAACGGAAACGGCCTGTGCGGCAACGACAGGTTTCTTCGGGGGAAAACCAACCCGACCTAAGCCGCAAGATTTATCCTGTCTGCCGCCGTCTATTTCTAATAAATCGAAGGGGTATGTTTTCGTGTCAAAAACTGATGGCGCATCATCCCAGAAAAAACGTAGTCAGACAATCCATTGGGTTGTCACCATTTTTTTAGTTACAATTCTTGTCTCGGGCGTTATTACATGGGTTTCAGAGGTAATCATGAGCCAAAGCGGTATTGTGATGGCTTTTCTTATTCTGATGACCATTGTCTTGATCGGAATTATCTTTGACATCATCGGTGTTGCGGTTACTTCCGCAGAAGAGAAACCCTTTCATTCCATGGCCGCCCGAAAGGTACCGGGTGCGCAGGAAGCTATTAAGCTGCTGCGTCGAGCCGAGCGGGTTAGTTCCATTTGCTGCGATGTTGTCGGCGATATCTGCGGTGTCGTGTCCGGTGCCGCCTCAGCTACCATTGCTGCTCAGGTGCTCCAGAAATTTGATTTTTCCTGGCCGCAAGTGCTGACACTCCTGCTCAGTGCGTTAGTGGCTGGTTTGACAGTTGGCGGCAAAGCATTAGGAAAGACTCTTGCTATGAAGTCCGCTACGGCAATTGTCCATGGTGTGGGGCGGATTATTTATGCGCTTCATCATATTCCGGAAATTTGCCGAAAAAAGAAGTTGAATCGATAAGGTTGTGTAGATCTGTGGATATTCTATCTAAAATCAGCAGTCATGATGATTTGCTGCGTTTAACGAATAAAGAAAAAGTTAAACTGTGTGAGGAAATCAGGCAGTTTCTAATTACCAGTGTGTCACAAACTGGCGGCCATTTGGCGTCGAATCTTGGCACGGTGGAGCTTTCTGTTGCAATTGAAACCGTATTTGATACAATGAACGACCGCTTGGTTTTTGACGTCGGTCATCAGTCTTATGTCCATAAGCTGCTGACGGGCCGCCAGGCGGGTTTTGAGCATCTGCGTCAGTACGGTGGTATGTCTGGATTCCCCAAACCAAACGAAAGCAAAGCCGACTCCTTCGTAGCCGGACATGCTTCCAGCTCTGTTTCTATTGCATTGGGTATGGCTCGGGCAAGAACACTGACGGGACAGGATTACAATGTGGTGGCGCTCATTGGAGATGGTGCTGCTACCGGCGGTATGGCCTACGAAGGGCTTAATGACGCTGCTGAAAGCAGAGAGCCTATGGTAGTCATCCTTAACGATAACGAAATGTCTATCGACCGCAATGTAGGTGGTTTTGCCAGACATCTGGCAAAACTGCGTTCGGGTGAACGCTACCTTCGGGCGAAAAAGCGTTATCAGAACGTTCTTTTTAAGGTCCCGGGGGGAGAGAGATTTTACGAATTTTCCAGCCGTGTAAAAAACAGAATGAAGCGAGTGGTACTTCCGTCTACAATTTTTGAGAATATGGGTATGACCTACTATGGTCCTATAGACGGTCATGATTTACCAAAATTGATTAGCTTGCTTTCTTCAGCACGAGATTTGCGTGAACCTGTTGTGGTTCACGTCATCACCCACAAGGGTAGGGGATATACTCCTGCGGAGAATAACCCTTCTGCATTCCACGGCATTGGCCGATTTGATCCCGCCACCGGTCAAATACTTGGCACCAAAGCACCCAGCTTTTCCGGTGGTTTTGGTAAAGTAATGGCCGAATTGGCTGAAAATGATCCCAGAATCTGTGCAATTACGGCTGCAATGCCAAGCGGAACAGGATTGATTGATTTTCAGCACCGATTCCCGAAGCGTACATTTGATGTAGGTATCGCAGAGGAACACGCCGTTTCAATGGCCGGCGGTCTTGCAAAGCAAGGAATGGTCCCTGTCGTAGCACTTTACTCTACCTTTCTTCAGCGAGCCTTTGATCAGGTCATTCAGGATGCAGCTATGCTGCATTTGCACGTTGTTTTTGCTATTGATCGGGCAGGTTTGGTTGGCGAAGACGGAGAGACTCATCATGGCATCTATGATGTTGGGTTTATGCGTCAGGTCCCTGGAATGACGGTGCTTTGTCCTGCCAGTATTGCAGAACAGCAGGATATGCTTCGCTGGGCTATCACTGAATACGATGGACCCGTGGCTGTTCGCTATCCTCGTGGAGGCAACCGTAACTACGAAGCTTCTGACTGGAACGGCATTACGGATACCGTTAAATGCCATCGTCAGGGCAAGGACGTAACATTGATTACCTACGGTGTTCTACTGGATAATGTGATAGCGGCTGCGGAGCTGCTGTCTGCGCGAGGTATCGAAGCAACTGTGCTTCGATTGTTATCTGTTGCACCGCTTCCTACAGAGCAGATTGCTAATATGCTTTCTGCGCATCACCATGTTATTATTTTCGAAGAAATATCCGGAAACTCCGGTATTCGGGAAGCATTGTGCTGGGATCTTCAGCATCTGGTGCCGGACTGCAAGGTTGACGGTGCTGATTTGGGATGCCAGTTTATTACCCATGGCAGCTTAAAGGATCTATACAAACATTACAAGCTCGATGGCGAGTCCATTGCAGCTTTCACACAGGAGGCGCTTGCGCGTGAAGGTTAAAAAGAGACTTGACGTTCTGCTGACAGAACGGATGTATGCCGAGACCAGATCCAAGGCTCAGGCGATTATTATGAGCGGATTGGTATATGTCAATGGACAAAAAGCAGATAAACCTGGTATTTCTTACGAAGAAACGGTAGAAATCGAAGTCCGTGGTCATGTCTGCCCCTATGTCAGCCGTGGAGGTTTAAAACTGGAAAAAGCGTTGCGTGATTTTGGTGTCAAGCCTGTGGACTTTGTTTGCAGTGACTCCGGTGCTTCTACCGGCGGTTTTACTGACTGTCTGCTGCAACAAGGTGCAAAAAAAGTCTTTGCAATTGATGTCGGCTACGGTCAACTGGATTGGAAAATCCGCAATGATGAACGTGTTGTGGTCATGGAGCGCACCAACATCCGCAATGTTACACAGGAGGATCTTGGAGAACCGCTTGACCTGTCCGTGGTAGACGTAAGCTTTATTTCCCTGCGTATTGTACTGCCCGCTATCAAAAATCTGTTGAAGTCTACCGGTCAGGTTTTGTGCCTGATTAAGCCCCAATTCGAGGCAGGCAAGGAGAAGGTTGGCAAAAAAGGCGTGATCCGTGACCCAGCAGTACACCAGGAGGTGTTAGACAATTTTGTAGCCTTGGCGCACGAATTGAATTTTAAAATTTTGGGACTTACATTCTCTCCCGTAAAGGGCCCGGAGGGAAATATTGAATTTTTGGGGCATCTGACTCTGGACGATTTGCCAGGAATTGAGCCGAACACCGCTGATGTGGTTGCTCAGGCACATAATACGCTTGATTAAGGAGTTACCACATGAAAAATGTGATTTTAACCCCTAATCCATACAGAGATAAGGGGTTTCAGACCGTTCGTACTGCATACCGCATCATCAAGGATGCAGGCATGGAACCGAAAGTCTGTCTACCTTTTGAAGTAGATAAAAATTTCGATCTGCCCAATGATCTTCATTTTACCAGGCTGGATAGGGAACTGCAAAATGCAGAGCTTGTGATCTGTTTCGGCGGCGATGGTACAATTTTGCACATGGCCAAAACAGCAACCCGAAAGGGGCTTCCCATTTTAGGTGTCAATATCGGAACAATGGGATTTATGGCAGAGCTGGAGAGCACCGAGCTGAATCAGCTGGCCAGGCTTGCAAAAAACGACTATACCGTTGACAATCGAATGATGCTGGATGTGACAGTACAGCGAGGACGAGATATTATTTTTCATGAGATTTGCCTTAATGATGTTGTGGTCACGAAGGGTGTAATTGCCCGGATTGCCCATCTTTCAATCAAATCTGACGGTGTTCAGATGATGCAATGTGGCGGTGACGGAGTTATTGTTGCCACGCCCACTGGTTCTACTGCTTATAGCCTTTCTGCAGGCGGCCCCATTGTCGAACCTACAGCTTCAAATATCTTGATTACCCCCATTTGTGCCCATGATATTATGAGCCGATGTATGGTTACTTCCGCAAGTCGTGTGATTACCGTAGAGCTTATCCGAAACCCCCGACGAAATGCGTTTTTATCAGTTGACGGTGGTAAGGCAATTAAGCTTAATATCGGGGATGTGGTGACTATTCGCAAATCAGCTATGGAGACAAAACTCATTCAATTGAAAGATCACAGCTTTTTTGATATCGTCAATCAGAAATTTAAAAATATGATATGAGAGGTGTTGGATATGAAATCGAATAGACAAGCTAAAATTATGGAAATCATTTCCACCACCAACGTGGAAACACAGGAGCAGCTGCTGCAGGAGCTGGAAGGTGCCGGTTTCCACTGTACGCAGGCAACCATTTCCCGGGACATAAAGGAACTGCGTATTGTCAAGGAACTAACAAATCTGGGTACCTACCGGTACACATCTTCTGCTAAGGAAGTACCTGCAACATTCTCAAATCGGCTTAATACGATTTTCCGTGAATGTGTGACCAGATACGACTATGCACAAAACCTCGTTGTTATTCACACCATGCCCGGCCTTGCAAGCGCTGCCGCTTCCGCTATCGATGCAATGAGCATGAGCGTGGTTGTTGGAACACTGGCAGGCGATGATACTGTCGTAGTTGTCATGCGTGACAGTAATTCCGCAGCTCAGTTCTGTGGTGAAATCAGCCATTTGACTCGTTGATTGAAGGGAGGGATTGCCGTGCTGAGTCTGCTGCATATCGAAAATATTGCGGTCATCGAGAGTGCGGATATCTCTTTTGACCATGGATTTAACGTACTTACCGGTGAAACCGGTGCAGGTAAATCCATCGTAATCGACGCCATTTCCGCAATTCTTGGTCAAAGAGCCTACCGGGATATGATTCGAACCGGCACCAATATGGCTTCCGTGCGAGCTGTATTTAATGGCGTGCCACAGTTGCCTTGGTTTGCAGAAAATGGGGTAGAGTATGACTCCGAAACAATCATTCAGCGTGAAGTCTATTTGGATGGCAGAAATGTGTGCCGTGTGAATGGCACTTTGGTCACTGTATCCATTCTGCATAAGCTGGGCATACAGCTTATTGATATTCATGGACAGCACGACTCTGCATCTCTGTTTGATGAAGCAAATCATCTGATATATCTGGACGATTTTGCAGGAAATGAGAATCTGCGGCTGGTATATGGCGAAAAATATGCCGCAGTTTCCAAACTTCGCCGAGAAATTGAGCGTATGACCATGGACGAGGGGGAAAAGCTTCGTCGTATGGAAACCCTGAAATATCAGATTGCCGAAATTGAAAAGGCTGATCTCAAAGAAGGGGAAGATGAGGTACTGGAGTCTCGCAGAAAGTTGTTGCAGAACGCAGAAAAACTGTCTAACGGTATGAATGAAGCGGTAGAACAACTCTATGGCGGCGATGATACCGACGGCGCAGCCTCCATGCTGTCTGTTGCGGAACGGGCATTGGCACGTATTGCAAAATTCTCCGACGAAATTGCAGATCTTCACGAAAAAGTTGCAGATCTTATGTATCAGGTACAGGATGTGGCCGAAGTAGTGCGGGATGCCAGAGATGATCTTTCCTATTCCGCTGATGAACTTGAACAAATTGAATCTCGTCTGGATGTAATTTATAAACTCCGAAAAAAATATGGCACCACGTGCGCTGATATTTTGGAATATCTGGATCATGCCAGAAATGAACTCGATGACATTGAATTTGCTGATGACCATCTGGAACGTTTGAAAGATAAACTTAAAAAAGCAGAGAAAGAGGCTTGGGATACCGCAATTATTCTGCGAGATAACCGAAAAGAGGCTGCCAGAAAACTTTCGGAGCGAATTTTAACAGAACTTGGTCAGCTTGACATGCCAAAAGTGCAGTTTTCCTGTGAATTTACAGAGCAGGACCTGAGCACAAACGGTGCTGATGCAGTGGCGTTTTATATGTCTGCCAATATTGGCGAAGCATTAAAGCCCATGAGCAAGGTTGCCTCCGGCGGTGAGCTTGCCCGAATTATGCTTGCTATGAAAAATGTTCTTGCCGAACAGGACAAGGTTGACACCTTGATTTTTGACGAAGTAGACACCGGCGTATCCGGTCGTGCAGCACAAAAGGTTGCAGAAAAATTGCATTCCGTTGCAAAAAACAAGCAGGTACTGTGCGTTACACATTTGCCTCAAATTGCGGCAATGGGTGATACACACATGCTGATTTCCAAGGGAGAACGGGACGGTCGAACCTACACGACTGTAACACCATTGGATATGGATGGTCGCAAACGAGAGCTTGCCAGAATCATTGGCGGCGCCAATATTACCGAAACCACACTCAAGAGTGCAGAGGAAATGCTGCACATTTAGGAGATTGTCTCATGGATGGATTATATCTTGCAGGAATGATTGGGCTTTCATTTTGAATTTGGAAGTATAATCGAAATTTGGGAAAATGTCAGGTCCGATAGGGCTTGACAAATGCGACTATATTTGTTAGAATGCGAAACAACACAGTGATGGGAATAAGTAAGCGCCCATTTTCTTTCAGAGAGTCTCCGGTTGGTGCGAGGAGATAGGAAAACACGCTGAAATACCTCCCGGAGTGGTCTGCCTGAAATATCAGTAGGGGAGGACGGGTTCGCCCGACACAGCGAGGGACGTTGTTGGACGTCCTGAGGGGATTATTGTGAAGTAATCCTGAACCAGAGGTGGTACCGCGTTTATGACGCCCTCTGTCCATGTTGGACAGAGGGCGTTTTTGTATTATTTCAGGGAGAAAAACAGATGATTAACGAACCGGTGGATGTTTTAGGCTTGTTCCCCATCCGCAAGAGTAAAAGACAAAAAGAGGCATTTCGGGAAAGTACTCAGGCATATGTAGAAAAGCTGGGCTATAAGTGCACTTTCGAGAAAACCGCATGCGGCGGCAAAAATATTGTCATTGGCAATCCGGAAAACGCCCAATATCTGGTAACTGCACATTACGATACCTGCGCACATCTGCCTTTTCCAAATCTGTTGATACCTTGCAATTTGTTGGCGTTTCTTAGTTATCAGATAGCAATGGTGATAATACTGCTGACACTGGTGATTGCAGTGCAGGTTGTACTCTATTCTGTTACAAACAACCCGGATTTATCCTCTAATATTTCCTGCATTATGATGCTGGGATTAGCTGTGCTTATGATGATTGGGCCTGCCAATAAATACAACGCAAATGATAATACCTCCGGTGTTGTGACTGTTTTGGAAATTGCAAAATATCTACCGGAATCATTCCGTGACAAGGTATGCTTTGTACTGTTTGATTTAGAAGAAGCTGGACTGATTGGCTCTGCTTCTTACCGTAAAAAGCATAAGCGTGCAACTCAAAACCAGATGGTGTTAAATCTGGACTGTGTGGGTGATGGGGATGAAATTGTTCTGTTTCCCACAAAGAAGCTTCGTAAAGCTTCAGATAAGTTGAATTTAATTGAGAAAAGCTGTGTTAAGGTCGGGAAAAAATCTATTACCATCAGAAAAGAAGGATTTGCAATTTACCCTTCAGACCAAGCAAATTTCCCCTACGGTGTTGGCATTGCGGCATTTCGCCGTAATCGTTGGCCTGGTCTTTATTTAGGGCGTATCCACACCAACCGGGACACCATTTTAGAAAAAGAAAATGTAAACATTCTGCGTGACTGCATGATTGATTTAATCGGCAGCACCGGATCTGAATAAGAAAGGAAAATAAAAATGAAAGTTTATGACGAACTTGTAGCCCGTGGCTTGATTGCTCAGGTTACCAATGAAGAAGAAATTCGTAAAATGGTGGACGAGGGCAGAGCCACTTTCTATATCGGTTTTGACCCTACGGCTGATTCCCTTCACGTTGGTCACTTCATGGCCCTGTGTCTGATGAAGCGTTTGCAGATGGCCGGTAACCGCCCCATTGCTCTGATCGGCGGCGGCACTGCTATGATCGGTGACCCTTCCGGTCGTACCGACATGCGTTCCATGATGACACAGGAGACCATTCAGCACAACTGTGACTGCTTCAAAAAGCAGATGGAGCGTTTCATTGAGTTCGGTGAGGGTAAGGCACAGATGGTCAACAACGCTGATTGGCTGCTGAACCTCAACTATATTGATTTCATTCGTGATGTGGGCGGTTGCTTCTCTGTCAACAATATGCTTCGTGCAGAATGCTTCAAGCAGAGAATGGAAAAGGGTCTGTCTTTCCTGGAATTTAACTACATGCCCATGCAGTCCTATGACTTCTACTACCTGTTCCAGCATTACGGCTGCAACATGCAGTTTGGTGGCAACGATCAGTGGTCCAACATGCTGGGCGGTACAGAACTGATTCGCCGCAAGCTGGGCAAAGACGCTCATGCTATGACTATCACCCTGCTGCTGAACAGCGAAGGCAATAAAATGGGTAAGACCGCCAAGGGTGCTGTTTGGCTCGATCCCAACAAGACCTCTCCTTACGAGTTCTACCAGTACTGGCGTAATATTGAGGATGCCGACGTCATGAAGTGCATCCGCATGCTGACGTTCCTGCCTCTGGAACAGATCGACGAGATGGAAACCTGGAAGGATTCCAGAATCAACGAGGCTAAGGAAATTCTGGCCTTTGAGCTCACCAATCTGGTGCACGGTGAAGAAGAGGCTACTAAGGCACAGGCTGCTGCAAAGGCTCTGTTTGCCGGCGGCGGTGACGACTCCAATATGCCCACCACCGAAATAAGAGCTGACCAGCTGACTGACGGCAGTATCGGTATTCTGAATCTGATGGTTGCCTGCAAGCTGGCTGCTTCCAACAAGGAAGCTCGCCGTCTGGTTGAGCAGGGTGGCGTGTTTGTCAACGACGAAAAGGTTCCCGCTGCTACCTTCGCCGTCACTGAGGAAATGCTGAAGGAAGGCGTAAAGATCCGTAAGGGTAAAAAAGTGTTCCACAAGGCAATTCTGGCCTAAGCAGAGCATACCTCACAGTATTCCGACTAACAGAATAAGTAAACTGCTGCCATCATAAGATGGCAGCAGTTTTTGTTATCGGATAGACTTTCGATATTCTTCCAAATCAATAACCTCGCCAGTAAGACGAGATTCCTCAATGGCACAGGCCATAATATGGCTTTCCACGCTGCGAGAGATGGAGCTACGGGATTCTGCCCGACCATCCAGACCAGCGGTAAAATCTTCCATGATACCTGCATCGCCACCACCGTGACCGCTGCCATTGGTGCGCACATTGACAATACGTTCCTCGAAGGTTTCGGCTTGATTGGAGACGAAATGACGAACAACAATCTGTCGCATAAGGTCATCCGCCACAATTTCGCCGTCCTCACACATGATGTGGATCGTACGGTGACACTGGCTGGTTTGTGCATTCAAAGAGAATGTGGCTGTCATGCCGTTTTCAAATTCGATGATTGTGCTCATATGGTCGCATACATTATTATCACAACGATAAACACAGCGCCCGTAGGGTCCTGTCTTAAGCGCCTGATCCAAAGCTTCCTCTGTGGGTTCCAGGCAGACCGTATCAGCAGGCCAGGTTCCAAGAACAGGTAAATAAACACGTTTTGCATTGTAGCGGCAATTTGCTGCAACGGGGCAGTCGCAGCAACGTTCGGTAGACCCTTCGGGGGCGTTGCATTCTTTAAAATAGGTCAAGCTGCCAAATGAAGCAACTCTTTTACAGTGGCTTCCGGTAAGCCAAAGCAGAATATCTAAGTCATGGCAGGATTTCTGCATAATAATGGGGCTGGAAAGCGTATCGTTTCTCCAATTGCCTCTTACGAAGGAATGAGCCATATGGTAGTTGCCGATATTCTCAGCGTGCTTAATAGACACCACTTTTCCAAGTTCTCCGCTGTCTAAAATCTCTTTGATGGAAGAAAAGAAATTGGTATACCGCAAGACATGGCAGACGGTGATCTTTCTGCCAAGCGCATTTGCCTTTTCTTCGATTTCCAGACATTCCTTCGGGTCAGGGGAGATGGGTTTTTCCAGAAGGATATCATAACCACAATCAAGTGCTGCCATAACATGCCCGAAGTGATCTCTGTCCATGGTAGCGATGATCGCTGCATCAGCGATTTTTCCTATAGCAAACAGCTCTTTAGCATCTGCAAAGCACCGTTCCTGAGGAACATCCCACTTGTCAGCAGCTGCTTTTAAACGATCCTGTCGAGCTTCTGCAATGGCAGCAACTTCGATTTTATGTGTATGTGCCCAGGAACCATAAATGGATCCACGGGAACCGGCACCAACGATGACATATTTCATATAATATTCTCCCTGTTTGTAAATTTCTTTTGTAATTCGGTTCAGTATAACACAGAACTTAATTAACTGCAATGAAAATAGCTGTTCATTCTCTCCTTGTTTTCGTCAGATAGCGGCGTTAAAGGCAGGCGACACTCACCACAGTCAAATCCAATGAGATTCATGGCTGTTTTTACAGGGATAGGGTTAACTTCGCAGAATAACAGCTCTGACAGAGGCTGCAAGCTGCATTGCAGTGCTTCGGCGGTGTCGAAATCTCCAGACAATGCGGCCTTTGCCATTGTCTGCATTTCTACAGGACAAACATTAGACATCACCGAAATAACGCCCTTTGCTCCCAATGACATCATAGGTACCGTCATATCGTCATTTCCGGAGTAAATCGTCAAATCATCTCCACATTCCCGACGAATCTGAACGATTTTACGGATATCACCGGAAGCCTCCTTGACTGCAACGATGTTCTGAATACGAGAAAGCTGTTTGTAGACATGAACAGGAATATCCACACCTGTTCTGGACGGAACATTATAGAGTACCATCGGAATGCTGACCGAACGTGCAATGGCTATGTAATGCGCAACCAGTCCCGCTGTACTGGCTTTGTTATAGTATGGACTAACAACAAGCAAACCGTCTGCGCCAGCCTCCTCTGCTGCAATGCTGAGTTTAACTGCATGTTCCGTGGAATTGGATCCGGTACCGGCAATAATCTGGCACGAATCACCTACATATTCCTTCGCCCGCCGGATCATAGTAATTTTTTCCTCATCTGAAAGCGTGGGGGCTTCTCCGGTTGTACCTGCAATCACAACTGCTTCAATTCCGGCATCCACCTGGCGTTTCAACAATTGTTCAAGTAGCGGGTAATTGACTTTGCCGTTGATAAATGGTGTTACCAAAGCGGTACATGCTCCCGTAAAAAGAACGTTTTTTATACTTTTCATAAAAAATCCCTCCCAGCCAATCTATGCAGCACGGTTGTATTGTGATATAGAAGATCCCCCAGTGTAGTGTCCCTTCTACACTGGGGGATCATACTCTAATTTGTAATTTATTCTGAACGTAAAGCTATAACAGGGTCTTTCTTTGCTGCCTGCTTTGCAGGAATCAAGCCGCCCAGCAACGTTAAAAACATACTTAAAACCACAAGAATAATGGCATTTGCAACAGGAAGGGTTGCTGTAATGTCCGAATTTCCCATAAGAGAATGAATAATCTCGTTACCCGGAATTAGTAGAAGCAAGGTGACGCCAATACCAATCAGCCCGGAACAAAGCCCTATGATATACGTCTCAGCGTTAAACACCTGAGAGATGTTGTGCCTGGATGCACCCATTGCTCGGAGTACACCAATCTCTTTTGTCCGCTCCATGACTGAAATATAGGTGATAATACCAATCATAATTGAAGAAACAATCAACGACACAGCTACAAAGGCAATTAGTACATAGCTGATGCTCTCAATAATGGTTCGAACAGAGGACATCATCATACCGGTCATATCTGTGTAGCGAATCACTTTTTCTTCATGACCTGTTTCTGCCATCTGCTCATTATACTGCTCGAGGAACGTAATAAATTCTTCTTTACCAGCGAAATCTACCATGTAAAAGGATATGGTGGAAGGTTCATCCCAATCAGCATAGCCGAGCATTTTTAGGTTCGTGTTGGCACTTCGTTCACGGTTTTTAGCGGAGAGCGCAGCCATCAGACGACTCAGGTCATCCTCATCCATGTTAAACTGAAAGGCATGTGCCAATTGCTCCTCATTGACGTAGAAGCTGCTGCCCATATATCGCATCAATACATCACCAAATCCTGCAATTTGAGAGGATAGAATCTTCATCATGGTTGATTCCATCATTTTCTTGCTCATAACTGTGGATGCGGCAGAAACCACATGACTGTCTGCATAGCCGGAAACCAAATCGCCAATACGATCCATGGTAAGATCCGCAGCAAAATCATCAGGATTGATAGAGGGAATGCTTGTATCCGGAATGCTGGGGACTGTGACATCCTCGGAAGGGAGTGTATCTTCGGCAGGGGATGCTGTAGACTCTTCAGTAGGTAGTTCAGTGAATGCTTCTGTGGCTGACTCACTTTCAGACGGAGCAGCGTCAGCAGCAAACTGGGACACTGCACTTACCTGCATGCTTTCTTCTTGGGTGATTGCCTGCAATGATTCAGACATTTCCTGGGCAATATAGCCGGTTACCAATCCCATCATCAAAGGCTTATATACCTGGGCAAACATGTCAACTGATACGGAGTACTGATTGGCCAGCTGCTGCATCTGCGTCTGAGCATACTCTGATTTTAGGAATTCGTCGACCATTGATTCGGCATTTGTCAGATACAGCTTGGCGTTTCCATCAGAATCGGCATGATCTAAGATATACTGGGTCAGCATTTGTCTGCAAAGGTCCGATAATGTGTTTTTAAATGCGTTTTCAGCGGGTACAGTATCCACATCCAATGCAGAAGCCGCCTTTTCCATGTAATCTTCCATCAGTCCAATGATTACGTTTTCACTCATATCCATACCAAAAGCCTTGGAAATTGCCTCTTTATCAATGGAAATCATATCTTTAAAATTGATTGCTTGGTTTTCTGTATCTGCATCAAAGGATTTACCGCTAAAAACGTCAATATCCATATTGGAAAGCTGATCTTGTACAATTTGAGAACCAGCAGCGGTTTCAATGACATGCCTTGTCAGGCTAGGGTGGTAGGCAATACCAGTGTAAAGAATTGAGGAGCCAATGTTGTCTTTAGGACAGACAATACCTACTACACGCAGCTGCTCGCCGCCTTCAATAAGCTTTGCCATATATTCAGCATTGCCGGACATATCCTCCCAAACCTTGTAGTCGGCATTGTATTGATAAAGGTCCGGAACAGATATCAGCCTGAAGGTCTTGGACATAAGTTCATCATAAGACCATTGCAAGGGAGTGCCCTCCTGCGTGACTTCCTGGCCATTCATCACTATTTCCATCATCTTGTCGAGGGTATCCATATTTTTCAGCCCCAGCGTATAGGCGATGCTGTCGGGCAGACGATTTGCGGCAGGGAGCACAAAAACAAGTTCGTTATAGGCTTGAGGCCATCTGCCCTGCAAAACATCATACTGAGAATCCAGTAATTCCTGATTATCGATCATCTCATGAAATGCATCTGCATCCATATAGGCCGACATCATTTCGCTGCCGGTAATTTTCTGAAATAGAGACGCAGGATTTACCTGCAAAATATCAGAAATGTTTTCGGCATAAATGCGTGGCTTAATTCCATAGTCATATTGAACTGCATTAAGGGTGTGGCTGATTTCGCCATAATGCTCATCTAAGTGTACCTTGAAGGAGGCAAGGTCATTAGAGCCAATGTATGATAATATTTTGTATATCATTGGCTGCTCTATAACTGTACCTGCTGCATCATCTTCTTTCTTCTGTGAAGATGCAGTCATCATTCCGGCAAAAGCCGAGGTCATATCTGCTGTTTCAGATTGAACCATCAGCGGGTAATTTGAAAGGGTATCCTCCTGAATATGGTCAATATAGTTCTGAAAACCAGAAGATAGTGCCATAATCAGTGCAATTCCAATAATGCCAATAGAGCCGGCGAAAGCTGTAAGCAAAGTTCTGGCTTTTTTGCTTTTTAGGTTGTTGAAGCTCAAAGCGAGAGCTGCGCCAAAGGACATAGAGGATTTTCCCATATTCTTATGCTGTGATGGTTTTAGCTCTGCTTTATCGGGCTGATAGGGATTTGTATCGTCTATGATATTACCGTCCTTGACTCGAACAATGCGGTTTGCATAGTCCATAGCCAGCTCCGGGTTGTGGGTCACCATCACAACCAGCCGATCCTTGGCAACCTCCTTCAGAAGTTCCATTACCTGTACGCTGGTGTCTGAGTCCAATGCGCCAGTTGGTTCATCAGCAAGCAAAATTCTGGGGTCATTGACCAATGCTCTTGCAATAGCCACTCGCTGCATCTGACCACCGGACATCTGATTCGGTTTTTTGTGAAGCTGGTTGCCCAGACCCACATCCTCCAGTGCCTTAATTGCACGCTTGCGACGCTCTGACCGTGGAATTCCTGAAATTGTTAATGCCAGCTCCACGTTGGACAGCACCGTTTGATGTGGGATCAGGTTATAGCTTTGAAAAACAAATCCGATGGTATGATTGCGGTAAGAGTCCCAATCCCGCTCATTGTAATTTTTCGTTGAAATTCCATCAATAATCAAATCTCCGCTGTCATAGCGATCCAATCCTCCAATGACATTGAGAAGCGTTGTTTTACCGGAGCCGCTGGGACCAAGAATGGCTACCAGCTCACTTTCCCTCAAGGTCAAACTAACCCCATTAAGCGCTGTTTGCACAAGGTCGCCGCTAACATATTGTTTTTTAATATTCTGAATTTGAAGCATGGTAATTACCCCTAAAATCTGTAATTATTCAATATTATATCGAACAAATTCCGTTTTTTGTTACGATACCATTAATTGTTGGATTTGATGCTCAAATATGAATCAATAATTCGCAATTTTACGCTGATAAAATAGAGTGTAATTTAAGTATATTTTAATTTACACCTTTTCCATATTTTAAATGTTGCGCATAGCGTTTAAAAATGCTATAATACAAAAAGTTATGCCACTTATTGATTTTCAAACCCACGTGTTCAATATATTCTACAGCTTACCAGATAAAGGAGATAAATACATATGAGTCGAGGGAAATATGAGAAACGCAGCCTCAAAAAATCAATTTGGTCTCGTGTTCGTATTGTTATTTCGATTCTGCTGATTGTGGCTGCGCTTGTACTTGCAGCACTTTATTTTATTCAGCAAAAGAAACTTGCCAACATTCAGGAAGAAGTCGTTGCAGAGGCAGGAACGGAATCTGTCAATGCAGAGGCATTCTTGAAGAAATCATATGGTGGCACTCTTTCCTTTGTCTCCGCACCGTCTCATGAAATGTTGAACGTCCCGGGTACCTATCCCATCGAAATTCAGTGGGGAAGCAAGATTTATTCCAGTGCTCTTCGTGTGGTAGATACGAAAGCTCCGACGGGCACCGTTCAAAATGTTACCTGCTATGGCGAACTGCCGGATCCGAAATCATTTGTGTCTGATGTGCAGGACGTGACGGATGTCACAATCTCGTACAAAGAAACACCCGATGTTACCGTAGCAGGGGACAAGGATGTAACCATTCTCCTGACAGATACATCTGGAAATACTGCGGAACTGCCAGCCACTCTTACAGTCATCATTGATAAAGAGTCACCAGTCATTGAAGGTGTGAAACCCATCGTGGTCTATGAAGGCGATGCTGTCTCTTATCGTGCAGGCATTTCTGTAACAGATGAAATTGATACTGCACCGCAGTTAAATGTGGATTCCGGTGATGTCGATTTGAGTAAAACCGGAAAATACAAGCTGGTTTACACTGCGTCTGATGCAGCTGGTAATACAACTTCTGTGGAAACGACAGTAGAAGTACGAGAGCGTCAGGATTGGTTCGTAGAAGTCGATGTGATCAATGAAAAAGTAGACGAAGTTCTTGCCAAGATCATTAAGGAAGGTATGACGAAGGAAGAACAGGTAAAAGCAATTTACAGGTGGATTCAAAAAAATTGCAGCTATGCCAATCATTCCGACAAAACTGATTATCTGCAAGCTGCCTACGTCATGCTGACGAAGCACAGCGGCGACTGTTTCAACTACTTTAGCACCACAAAGATGATGTTTGAGCGTTTGGGAATTGATAATATCGATGTACGCAAGGTCAAAAATCACCCTAAAGACAGCGATCACTATTGGAGTTTGGTTAGTTTGGACGAAGGTAAAACATGGTATCACTTCGATGCAACGCCTAGAATCAATGCAGTTAACCTGTGTCTGGTGACAGACGCATACCTTGATGCCTACTCAGCAGCTAATAATAACTGCCATAATCGGGATAAATCTCTGTATCCCGCAACACCGGAGAAATAATATGGAAAACTATCATAAAAGCACGCTGGGTGTAATCGGTGGGTTAGGCCCTATGGCAACTGCCTATTTCATGGAGCTTGTAACCTGCATGACAGATGCTTTGGTCGATCAGGATCATTTGGAAATGATTGTGCACAGTTCCCCATCTATTCCGGATCGAACCAGCTATATTCTAGACAGAAGCAAACCAAATCCCCTACCTCAGATTATTGATATCGGAAATAGGCTGGCAGCAGCGGGAGCCAAGTGGATTGCAATTCCCTGTATCACAGCACATTATTTCTATGATACCTTGGAAGCAGAAATTTCTGCGCAGATTATCAATGGAATTGAGGAAACAGTACTTCATTTGAAGAAAAATGGAGTCACAAAAGTGGGAATTATGGCCACAGACGGCACCATTACGACAGGATTGTTTCAAAAGGAATTAAATACACACGGAATTGAGGCAATTGTTCCTGCAAAAGCCAATCAGGCAAACGTGATGCACCTAATCTACGAGAATATTAAAGCCAGCCGTCCTGTGGAGATGGAACTGTTTCATGCAGTAAGTGACGAATTGCGAAAAAATGGTGCTCAGGCCATCATTTTAGGCTGCACGGAATTGGCATTGATTAAACGGGATTATGAAATTGGCCCCGGGTATATTGATGCTATGGAGGTTCTGGCCCAGCAGGCAGTTGTTCGATGCGGCGGAAATCTAAAAAATGAATATAAATGTTTAATATCCCACTAAAAGAAAAGGGGAGTGACCTATGCAAATTAATGTTTTGGAATACTTGGAGGAGACCGTGAAGCGTGTCCCCGACAAGGTTGCCTTCGCCAATGAAAATGTGGAGCTGACCTTTTCCGATGTGTACCAGCAAGCAAGAGCCATCGGAACACACCTCCATCGAGAAGGGTTCTACCAAAAGCCTGTAGTCGTATTTATGAAGCGTCAACCCAAAACCATTGTAGCCTTTTTAGGTTCAGTTTATGCCGGCTGCTACTACGTCCCTTTGGACGAAGAAATGCCCCGCCATCGAATCGAGCTGATTTTACAGACGCTCGATCCCGGCGCTGTGATTTGCGATGAAACCACACAACCTTTGGTAAAGGATTTTAATTTCGGAAATGCAGTGTTCCTTTACGATGATATTGTAACTCAGCCTGTAGATGATGCTGCACTGACCGAAATTCGTGCGCACCAAATTGATACAGACCCTATTTACATTGTCTTTACTTCTGGTTCCACAGGCGTTCCCAAGGGCGTTATGGCATGCCACCGTTCCGTATTGGACTATATCGAGCACTTGTCTGAAGTTCTAAAATTCAATGAAAATACGATTTTTGGCAACCAGACCCCGCTCTATTTTGATGCCTGCTTAAAGGAAATCTATCCCACTCTGAAATTCGGTGCAACTACTTATATTGTTCCCAAGCAGCTGTTTATGTTCCCCATTAAACTGGTGGAATTTTTGAACGAGTATCATATCAATACAGTTTGCTGGGTAGTTTCTGCATTGACGATGATTTCTGCATTCCGTACCTTTGAGAAGGTAAAGCCCCAATATTTGCACACAGTCGCCTTCGCCAGCGAAGTATTTCCTATTAAGCAGTTTAATATCTGGAAGGAAACGCTGCCCAATGCCCGCTTTATTAATCTCTATGGTCCTACTGAAGTAACGGGAATCTGCTGCTACTATGAAGTAGATAGAGAATTTGGTCTGGACGAATGTATGCCTGTTGGTCGCCCCTTCCGCAACACAGAGATTATTTTGCTGGACGAAAATAATAAGGAACCAGCACCTGGTGAGCAGGGAGAAATTTGCGTCCGTGGCACATCTCTGACTCTGGGTTATTACCGTAACCCAGAGAAAACCGCAGAAGCATACGTTCAAAATCCCTTGAATGATCTTTATCCTGAGCTGATCTACCGAACCGGTGATTTGGGTAAATACAACGAGCGGGGCGAGCTGGTGTTTTTGTCCCGAAAGGATTACCAGATCAAGCACATGGGCCACCGCATTGAACTGGGTGAAATTGAGGTCATTGTAAATATGCACAGCGATGTAGGAAGTGCCTGTTGCCTTTTTGATAATGATAAGAAAAAAATCATCCTGTATTACACCGGCTCTGTTTCCACAAAGGACATGGCAACCTATATTAAGGGAAAACTTCCTCGTTATATGGTTCCTAATGTCATTAAACAGTTAGAGCAGATGCCTCTGACCCCCAATGGTAAAACAAATCGCACACTGCTGATGGAAAAGTATAAGCAGGAATGTACGCATTAAAAAGGAGATAATATTATGGAACAACTGATGAACATTCTTTCCGATCTGCACCCGGATATCGACTTTGAAACCGAAAATGGTTTGATTGACAATGGGATTCTGGATTCCTTTGACATTGTAACCATCGTGGCAGAAATTGATTCTGAATATGATGTTGCCATTCCTGCCGAAGAACTTGTTCCTGAAAACTTCAACTCTGCGCAGGCTCTGTATGCTCTGGTCGAACGTCTGATGGAAGACTAATTATTGTGTTTTACAGAAATATTGTAACTATGTGAGGCTATTATGCTCATTACATCCTTCAATTTCTTGCTTTTTGCAGCAATTGTATTGACGTTATACTATTTGATTCCTTTAAGGTTTCAATGGATGTTGCTGCTGGCAGCAAGCTATATCTTCTATGCCTGTGCAGGAATCCAACCGCTGGTCTTGATTCTGTTCACCACATTGACAACCTATGCAGCAGCATACTTAATTGGAAAGCGGTTAGACGCACAGGATGCCTATCTGGCGCAAAATAAGACCACTATATCCCGTGAGGAACGGAAGATATACAAGAATCAGGTAAAGCAGGGGAATCGCCGATATTTGATACTCTGTTTAGTAGTAAACTTCCTGATTTTAGCAATCTGCAAATCTTGTCTGGTATATCCTTTGCGTACCATTGCTCAGGGGGGCAGGTTATCTTTTCTGACATTGGGATTGCCTATGGGTATTTCCTTCTACATGTTCCAGTCCACAGGATACCTGATTGACGTCTACCGTGGCACTGTCAAGGCTGAGAAGAATCCTTTCCGATATGCCTTGTTTGTATCCTTTTTCCCACAGCTGGTGCAAGGTCCTATCAGTAAATTTAAACAGTTGGAGTCTTCGCTGTTTCAGCCCCATCGATTTGAATCCAAGCAGGTTGCTTTCGGATTGCAGCGGATGCTCTGGGGCTATTTCAAGAAACTGGTAGTTGCAGACCGCATTGCTACTGCCGTAGTGGCACTAAAAGGCCCTGAGTATATGGGCGTAGGCTTTTTGATGCTAAGTATTTTCTACGCAGTTCAGATTTACTGTGACTTCACCGGCGGAATCGACGTGGTTATTGGTTTAAGTGAAGCTTTTGGCATCGCCTTGCCGGAGAATTTCATCCGTCCGTTCTTCTCAAAAAACATTGCTGAATACTGGCGCCGTTGGCACATCACTCTTGGTGAGTGGATGAAAGATTATATTTTTTATCCAATCTCCGTGTGCCCGCCTATGCTGAAGCTATCCAAAGCAGCTCGTAAGAAGTTTGGAAACTTCGGCAAACGACTACCTGTGTACATTGCCTCGGTGGTTACCTGGTTTGCTACCGGCATCTGGCACGGCATAACTCCCAACTTTGTCGTCTGGGGTATGCTGAACTGTTTTGTTATTGTTGCTTCTGAGGAATTGGTACCTCTATATGCCAAATTCCATAACCGTTTCCATCTGAAGGAAAAGATGTGGTACGGTGGATTCGAAATTTTTCGGATGTTTATGCTGATGAACCTCATTCGTGCATGTGATCTGTTCCCCCATGTAGGAGACTACTTCCGGCGACTCGGTTCCTTGTTTACCACTTTTAATTTCTCCATTCTTTGGGATGGTACTATGATGAAACTTGGACTATCCGAGTTGGATTATGCAATTATCGGTATCAGTATTGTTTTGATGTTTACAGTGAGCCTGCTGCAGGAGAAAAAAGGAAGCATACGTGAAATGCTTCAGAAACAGCCTGCAGTTCTTCGCTATGCAATCATTTACGGACTGTTTTTGATCGTCCTGCTGATGGGCAGTTATGGTATCGGCTACAATGCAGGCAACTTCATTTACAATCAGTTCTAGGAGGTCGCCGTGAAGAAGAAATCTATAATTGTGCTAGTAACCATACTTGTTATTGCTTTAAGCCTATGGCTGCTACAGGCACTGCTTGTACCAAAATACATGGACGAAAGCCGTGACGGGTCCCTGATTGGGGAGTATTACCAACAGGCAGGAAACCATGACGTGGTTTTCATCGGCGACTGTGAGGTCTATGAGAATTTCTCTCCTATTAAATTATGGGAGGATTACGGCATTACCTCCTTTATTCGCGGTAGTGCCCAGCAGATGATTTGGCAGTCATATTATCTGATGGAAGAGACGTTTAAGTATGAATCTCCTAAGGTGATCGTATTTAATGTACTCTCCATGAAGTACGACACCCCCCAGAGCACGGGCAATCAAAGCCGTCGTGAAGCCTACAATCGCATGACCCTAGACGGCATGCGTTGGTCCAAATCTAAGTGGAATGCCATTCAGGCATCTATGACAGAGGAAGAAAAAGAGTGGGACAGTCAATGGACATATATGTTCCCGTTGCTTCGTTATCACGATCGTTGGTCTCAGCTGACAAAGGATGATTTCAAATACCTTTTCCGTAGGGATCAGGTGTCTGATAACGGTTACCTGATGCAGACAGGTATCAAACCTGTTACCGGGAATCATGTTGAGCGTCCTCTGGTAGACTACACCTTTGGTCAAAACAGCTACTACTATCTGGATAAGATGGTGGAACTTTGCAAATCTCATGGTACAAAGTTGGTACTGATTAAGGCACCATCCCTGTATCCAGTATGGTGGGCAGAATGGGATGCTCAGATAGAGGATTACGCCAGAGAGCATGATCTTCTGTACATCAATTTCCTGAATGTGCAGGATGCCATCGGTATTGACTGGAGTAAAGATACTTACGACACTGGACTGCATTTGAATGTATACGGTGCCGAAAAACTTGCTTCTTATTTTGGAAAAATTCTGGTAGATGAGTTTGGACTTACCGACCATCGACAGGATCCGGTACTTTCCAAGGTATGGGAACAAAAAATCAAAATATACGAAAATCGCAAACAAATGCTGGAAACTGCTCAATCCGACGAGCAGTTAGCATGATAGGAGGATATCCATATGAAAAAGTTAGTGAGCATTATCGCCCTGTTAAGTCTTGTATTTGCCATGACAGCATGCGGTAAAGAGGAAGCCAAGAATACGAATCCTTCTGTACCTGACATCACCGCCGGTGCTTCTGTACAGCCTGATGCAACCAACACAACTGCACAGGATGGCTTTTCCTTCGACTATAAGGGCACCAAAATCGCAATGAATGCAGAGGTTGCCCCCATTCTGGAAGCACTGGGTGAATCAAAAAGCTATACTGAAGAAGCCAGCTGTGCATTCACCGGCCTTGATAAGACCTACTATTATGGCAGCTTCTACCTGCGTACTTATCCCAAGGAAGGTAAGGACTATGTTTTTTGCCTGTGGTTTGCCGATGACAGCGTTACTACCGCAGAGGGAGTTTACATTGGTGCATCTGAAGCTGAGGTAAAAGCCGCCTACGGCGAGGAAAACTTCAATGGTACCAATGCATACATTATGACTCAGGGTGCAACCAAGTTGACTGTAATTCTGAAGGATGGCGTCGTTTCTTCCATTCAGTATGACGCACTAGTTAAATAACAATGTAAAAACTAGAAGAGTGCTGAGAGCGTTGGCTTTCAGCACTCTTGCTTTATAGGATTTTTGACAATATCAGAAATCAACTGCGGAAAAATGATTTGGTATAGATTTTTTCCCTGTAATATGTTATAATAATTCGATAATGTAAATATCATTGGCTTTTTATGCATATGACAGCTGAAAACATGAAGGAGTATTCAGAAAAGTGAAAACAAAAGATTTTTGGTATGATTTGCCTGAGGAACTGATTGCTCAGACACCTTTGGAAAAGCGGGACTCCTCTAGGCTTCTGGTGCTGGACCGGGTTACCGGCGAAGTATCTCACAAGCATTTTTATGATGTGATTAACTATCTCAAGCCCGGTGATTGTCTTGTAATGAATGATTCCCGGGTGCTCCCAGCAAGACTTCTGGGTCACCGTCCCACGGGAGGTGCCGTAGAGGTCCTTCTGTTGCGGGATTTGGGTGATAAAAAATGGGAATGCCTGTGTAAGCCCGGTCGCAAAATGCAGGTAGGTAACGAAGTGATCTTTGGTAACGGAGAATTGACTGCAACTGTGGCAGAAGTGCAGGAAGATGGCAATCGCATTATAGAATTTCATTATGAAGGTATTTTTCTGGAAGTTCTGGAACGACTGGGAAAAATGCCTCTGCCTCCCTATATCAAGGAAGAGCTTCAGGATCAGGAACGTTACCAGACAGTTTATTCGAGAGCTGTCGGTTCTGCCGCAGCGCCTACTGCCGGCCTGCATTTTACCAATGATCTGCTGGATAGGATTCGTGAAAAGGGTATCATAACCGCTTTCGTGACACTGCATGTAGGCCTTGGTACCTTCCGTCCGGTAAAGGCCGAGGAAATTTCCGAGCATCATATGCATTCTGAACTTTGCATGATTTCTCAGGAAACAGCTGATATTTTGAATCAAACCAAGACACAGGGCGGCCGTATTATCTGCGTTGGAACTACTTCCTGCCGCACATTGGAATCCTTGGTCAACGAAGACGGTACCTTTGAGGCAAAGTCCAAATGGACAGACATTTTCATCTTCCCCGGTTATGAATTTAAGGCCATGGATGGTTTGATTACCAATTTCCATCTGCCGGAAAGCACCCTTGTGATGCTGGTTTCTGCTTTTGCAGGCAGAGAACACGTTCTTGCAGCTTATGAGGAAGCTGTGAAGGAGCGCTACCGTTTCTTCTCCTTTGGTGATGCTATGTGTATAATCTGAGGTAATTTTGTGAATGCGCCTATTGATGTAACAAATGTTTCACTTGAAACAGAGCGCCTAGTTCTTCGCCCTTGGCGTGAATCTGATTTGCAGGACCTGTATCGCTACGCTCGTGTGGATGGTGTCGGTCAAATGGCTGGCTGGCAGCCTCATCCTGATTTGGATATGAGCTGGCAAGTGCTCAATATGTTTATCGAGGAAAAGAAAACCTTTGCATTAGAACTAAAGCAAAACGGAAAAGTGATTGGTTCGTTGGGAATCGAAGCCCGTGACGAAAATCTGGATCTGCCTGAACATCTGGCAGGCAGAGAGCTGGGCTATGTGCTGAGTAAAGATTACTGGGGCAGGGGACTGATGCCGGAAGCGGTGAAGGCAGTTATTACCTACTGCTTTAAGGAACTGCATTACGACTATCTTTCCTGTGCACATTTTGTCTGGAATGCCCAGTCTCGCCGTGTGATTGAAAAATGCGGATTTGCGTTTGAAAAGCAGATTGAACACACAACACGTATTGGCACGATTGAACCTACATACCTGTATCTACTTATGAATCCAAGTAAAGAGAGGTAATCTATGTTTGAACTTAAAAAAACCGAGGGCAAAGCCCGTCGGGGTGAATTTACCTGCGCACACGGCACAGTGCAGACACCCGTTTTTATGAACGTCGGTACTCAGGGCGCTATTAAGGGCGCTCTTAGTGCAGAGGACCTAAAGAATATCGGATGTCAGGTGGAACTGTCCAATACATATCATCTTCACCTGCGCCCCACTGATAAAGTTGTGCGTCAGATGGGTGGACTGCACAAATTTATGACTTGGGATGGCCCCATTTTAACCGACTCCGGCGGATTTCAGGTGTTTTCTCTGTCCTCCTTGCGGAAAATCAAGGAAGAAGGCGTAACCTTCTCGTCGCACATCGATGGACGCAAGATTTTTATGGGTCCGGAAGAGAGTATGCAGATCCAGTCCAACCTGGGTTCTGATATGTGTATGGCCTTTGATGAGTGCATCGAACTTCCTGCACCCAAAGACTATGTAAAGCAAAGTGTAGATCGCACCTACCGCTGGTTGGTTCGCTGTAAGGCGGAAAATGCACGGCTCAATGCACTTCCTGATACAGTGAATCCTCAACAGATGCTGTGGGGAATCAATCAGGGTGGTAACTACGCCGATATCCGTGTAGACCATATGAAGCGGATTGCGGATCTGGATCTGCCCGGTTATGCCATTGGCGGTCTTGCAGTTGGTGAGACTACCGAAGAAATGTACGACATGATCGAAGCGGTAGAACCATATATGCCGGCAGACAAAACCCGATATCTGATGGGTGTAGGAACTCCTAGTAATATCATTGAGGCAGTGGCCCGTGGTGTAGACTTCTTCGACTGTGTTATGCCTGCACGCAATGCTCGCCATGCAAGACTGTTTACTTGGGAAGGTGCAATCAACCTGAAGAACGCAAAATATCAGCTGGACGAAAATCCAATTGATCCCCAGTGTGATTGTCCTGTGTGCCGGCGCTATTCCAGAGCCTATATCCGTCATCTGTTTATTGCAGATGAGATGCTTGCTATGCGCCTTTCTGTTATGCACAATCTGTATTTTTATAATAAACTTATGGAAAAAATTCGCAACGCTCTGGATGAAGGCCGATTTGAAGAGTTTAGACGTGAATATTCTGTAAAACTAGGTCGAAGAATTTAAAACCCTCTTGCAATTTAACCCAAAAATGCTATAATAAAAAGGATTTAATACTAGAAGGAGTTTTATCCATGAATACTTTTTTGACTGCCCCTGTTAGTCCCGCTGCTGGTATGGCCAGTACCGTTGTTATGCTGCTGCTGATGGTGGCTATGTTCTACTTTATGCTGATTCGTCCTGAGAACAAGCGCAAGAAGCAGGCTGAGCAGATGCGTTCCTCCGTCAAGACCGGCGACAAGATTACCACCATTGGCGGTATCATTGGTACCGTTGTTAACGTCAAGGAAGACAAGATTGTTGTTGAGACCTCTGCCGATCAGGTTCGTATTGAACTGTGCAAATGGGCTATCTCTTCTAACGAGACCGCTGCTGCTGCCGCTCAGGAAGCTGCTAAGAAGCAGCAGGAAGCAAAGGCAAAGGCAAAGGCTGCCAAGAAGGCTGGCAAATAATAATTCAAGGCTCCGGATTTCCGGAGCCTTTCTTTTATTCATTTTCTTCGTAGGTTAGAATTTCTTTTGCCAGATAAATGGGACGATTCTTACTTTGCTCAAAGGTTTTTCCTACATATTCTCCGATAATGCCAATGCAAAACAGCTGCATACTTCCAAAAAACAAGATCAAAATGATGATTGTTGCAAATCCGGGCACATCAATACCCCAGACGAGCTTCTGAACCAAAACTGTCAGCAGATACAGAACAGCAGCCACAGCGGAAAACATTCCAAGATAAGTTGCATACCGTAGGGGAGTGGTTGAAAAACCGATAATTCCCTCAATGGCGTAGTTAAAAAGCTTCCGAAAACTCCACTTGGTTTCACCGGCATGCCGCTCACAGGCGGTATATGGAATAAACTTGGTATCATAGCCTACCCATGCGAAGATTCCCTTGGAAAAGCGGTGGTATTCCTGCATTTCCAGAATAGAATCCCGAACACTACGGCGGAAAGTTCGGAAGTCGCTTGCATCAGGCTGCAAGGTCACGTCGGACATGTGATTGATAATTTTGTAAAAGCTTTTCTTGAAGAAGGATAACACTTTTCCTTCTCCCCGACGATCCTGATAGGCCGCCACTACATCATACTCCTGAGACTCTTCCAGAATATCGACCATATCCCGGACAATTTCAGGACGTTGCTGCAAATCCGCATCAATCAAAGAAATATAATCCCCTGATGTGTGCTGTAATCCGGCAAACAGGGCCGCCTCCTTGCCGAAATTTCTGGAAAAGGAAATCACCTTCACAGGACACTTTTGGCGCTCATAGATTTTTCGCAGATTATGCAATGTAGCATCTCGACTGCCATCATTGACAAATACAATTTCATAGTCATACTCACAGCCATCAAAAGCCTGAATCACTGCATCCTGAAACGCAGCTACATTTTCAGCCTCATTGTAGCAGGGAACTACAAAAGACAATTTCATTAAAATCAACTCACTATTCGTAATAGTTATACCCATTATATTCCATTTGTATAGCATCGTCAATACGGAAATAGGTGTTGACAGGCGACCGAAAATGTGGTAACGTAAACATGTTAAAGGCTAAGAAGGGGAGTTTTGCCTCCAGAACATTTCAGAGAGCGTCCGGTTGGTGCAAGGGCGTAAGGTTCTGTCTCAATTGTCGCCCCGGAGCTGTCTTCCTGAAATACAGTAGGGAGGAACGGGTCAGTCCGTTACAGCTGTCGAGTGTCCGGTTTGTCCGGAAATTCAGGTGGTACCGCGGAAAATGTACTTTTCGCCCTGAACGTTTTACGTTCAGGGCGTTTCTTTTTTGAAAGGAGTAAACTATGGCCAGAGAATTACCCAAGGTCTATGAACCTCAGGCAGTAGAGTCTGAGATCTATGAAATGTGGCAGGAAGGCGGCTACTTCCATGCCGAACGTGATGAGAGCAAAAAACCCTTTACAATCGTTATGCCGCCTCCCAACGTTACAGGTCAGCTTCATATGGGCCACGCAATGGATGCAACATTGCAGGATACCCTGATTCGTTTTAAGAGAATGCAGGGCTACAACGCCCTGTGGATTCCCGGTGTTGACCATGCCGGTATTGCTACGCAGATCAAGGTCGAAGAAGAACTGCGCAAGGAAGGTCTTACCCGCTATGATCTGGGTCGTGAGAAGTTCCTGGAACGTGTATGGGACTGGAAGCACAAGTTCGGTAACCGCATTGTGGAGCAACAGAAGAAGCTGGGTGCTTCCTGCGACTGGGATCGTGCTCGCTTTACCATGGATGACGGCTGTTCCAAGGCTGTCCGCGAAGTGTTTGTTTCCTTGTATGAAAAGGGCCTGATCTATAAGGGCAGCCGTATTATCAACTGGTGTCCCCACTGCGTCACCGCTCTGTCTGACGCTGAAGTTGAATATGTGGACAAGCCCGGTCACCTGTGGCATATCCGCTATCCCCTGGCAGACGGCTCCGGCGAAGTCATTGTTGCCACCACACGGCCTGAAACTATGCTGGGCGATACCGGTGTCTGTGTTAACCCTAACGATGAGCGTTACAAGGATATTGTTGGCAAGAAAGTTATTCTTCCTCTGGTTGGCAAAGAAATTCCTGTCGTTGCTGACGATTACGCCGAAATGGAATTCGGTACCGGCTGCGTTAAGATGACCCCCGCTCACGACCCTAACGACTTTGAGGTAGGTCTGCGCCATAATCTGGAAGTCATCCGTGTGCTGGACGATAACGGTGTTGTCAACAGCTACGGTGGAAAGTACGAGGGCATGGATCGTTACGAGGCTCGTAAGGCAATTGTAGCCGATTTGGATGAGCAGGGCTATCTGATTAAGGTTGAGGATTATTCTCACAATGTCGGCACCTGCTACCGTTGCCATAATGATGTTGAACCCATCATCTCTGCTCAGTGGTTCGTCAAGATGAAGCCTCTGGCAGAAGAGGCTATCCGTGTGGTCAAGGAAAATGAAACCAAGTTTGTGCCTGAGCGTTTCTCCAAAACCTACCTGAACTGGATGGAAAATGTTCGTGACTGGTGTATTTCCCGTCAGCTTTGGTGGGGCCATCAGATTCCTGCATGGACCTGTGCCGACTGTGGTCATATTACCGTATCCCGTGAGGATGCTCACGTCTGTGAGAAGTGTGGTTCTACCCACATTGAGCGTGATCCTGACGTGCTGGATACCTGGTTCAGCTCCGCTCTGTGGCCTTTTGAGACCCTGGGCTGGCCTGAAAAGAACCCTGACTTTGACTATTTCTATCCCACTGATGTCCTGGTCACCGGTTATGATATTATTTTCTTCTGGGTTGCCAGAATGATCTTCTCCGGCTGCGAACACACCGGCAAGACACCCTTCCACACTGTTCTAATCCACGGTCTGGTGCGTGACGATAAGGGCAGAAAAATGTCCAAGTCTCTGGGCAATGGCATCGATCCTCTGGAGATTATCGATAAATACGGCTGCGACGCTCTGCGTATGAACATGGTTACCAGCAATTCCCCCGGTAATGACATGCGTTTCTACATCGAGCGTTGTGAGGCTATGCGTAACTTTGCAAATAAACTCTGGAATGCTTCTCGCTACGTTCTGATGAACCTGGGCGATGACGCAAAAAACGAGCTGCCTGAGCTTTCTAAGCTGGAAATTGCCGACAAGTGGGTTCTTTCCAAGTTGAACACTCTGGTTGCAGAAGTTACTGAGAATCTGGAGAAATACGAGCTGGGTGTTGCTGTCCAGAAGGTTTATGACTTCATTTGGGACACCTACTGTGACTGGTATATTGAGCTGACCAAGGCTCGCCTGTATTCTGAGGATGCCGACCGTAAGCAGACTGCTATTTCTGTTCTGGTCTATGTTCTGGATCAAACCCTGCGTCTGCTGCATCCCTTCATGCCCTTCGTCACAGAGGAAATCTGGCAGTCCATTCCTCACGAAGGCAAGGCTCTGATTGTTGCCAAGTGGCCTGAGTACCGTGCTGATCTTGCTTTCAAGGCTGAGGAAGCACAGATGGAGTCTGTTATGGGCGCTATTCGTGCTATCCGTAACCGCCGTGCAGAAATGAACGTACCACCTTCCAAGAAGGCTGCTTTGTTCGTCCTGACCTCCAAGCCTGATATCTTTACTGAGGGTGAGGGCTTTATTCAGAGACTGGCCTATGCCGACCAGGTCACTATGCTGACAGCTGAACCCGAGAATCTGGATGGCATGGTCTGCTGCACTACTGCTGATGCAAAACTGTATATCCCTATGGGTCAGCTGGTAGACATTGCTAAGGAACTGGAGCGTATTGCGAAAGAACTGGAAAAAGCTCGCAAGAACCTGGCTTCCCTGGAGGGCAAGCTCAATAACGAGAAGTTCATCTCCCGTGCTCCTGAAGCCATTGTCGCTGCTGAGCGTGAAAAGGCTCAGAAAGCCCGTGATTTGATTGCTCAGCTGGAAGAGAGCGAAGCTTCCCTGAAAAAAATCTGATATTACATTTATCCTAAGAGGTGCAAACCAACGGTTTGCACCTCTTTTCTTTTTGTTGGGTACTGAATCCGACTGCAAACGTAGTACAACCTTCCTATACTAATATTAAAGTTTCAAGAAGGAGGAACCAATATGAAATTTACAAGTTTTCTGGAGGAGGGGCGTTTGACCGTTGCGCTGACCGGAGAAATTGACCATCATTGTGCCAAAGGATACATTAAGGCAATTGCAGCCAAAATTGAAGCCTATACACCCAATCTATGTGTGTTAGATTTCCGTGAAGTCAGTTTTATGGATTCATCCGGAATTGCTGTGGTTATTAACGCTTTGCGCAGTATGACGCAGATTGAAGGGCAACTGATTTTAACAGGAATTACCAGTCAACCCATGCGTGTGTTCCGGGCATCCGGTATTGATAAATTAGTGGAGATTGAGGAGGCAGCATCATGAAATTCGGTAACTATATGATTTTGGAGTTTCCAAGCAAATCCAGCAATGAAGGTTTTGCCCGGTCAGCGGTAGCATGTTTTGCTGCGCAGATGGATCCAACGTTAGAGGAATTGGGAGATATTCGTACGGCTGTCTCAGAAGCGGTCACCAATTGTATTGTACACGCCTATCCAGATGAACTGGGTAACATTACCCTACGGTGTCGAATTCTGAAGGACAATACGCTGGATATTGTTATCAAAGACAAGGGAGTTGGTATTGCAGACCTGGATCAGGCCCGACGTCCTACATACACCACCGGCGGTGCAGATCGCAGTGGCATGGGTTTTACCATCATGGAGAGCTTTATGACCAGTTTTGAGGTTACCTCTCAGCCCGGGAAAGGAACCTCTGTCCATATGCGCCGAAAGCTGAAGCAGCGGAAATGAGTCGAACAGAAGAATTGATCCGCCTGTCTCAGCAGGGAGATCAGGAGGCAGGGGAGACTCTTGTGACCGAGAATACAGGACTTATCTGGTCTGTTGCACGCCGTTTTGTAGGCAGAGGGACAGAATTAGATGATCTGTATCAGTTGGGCTGTCTCGGTTTTTTGAAAGCGATTGAGGGCTTTGATCTCCAATACGGTACACAATTTTCCACCTATGCAGTGCCCAAGATTGCAGGTGAAATCCGCCGCTTTTTGCGAGATGACGGTGCTGTAAAGGTATCGCGGGGTTTAAAAGAACACGCTGCTGCTATTAAGGTTGCACGAAATAATCTCACATCCGCTCTTGGGCGAGAGCCAAGCATACAGGAAATTTCCCGGCAAACCGGGCTTAGTCCTGAAGATATTGCTTTGGCAGAAACCGCCACCGCAGCCACTGAATCCATTCAGCGGGAAACCGGTGAGGAAGGTTTTAGTTTGGAAGATGTTCTGACCGATACCGAATCAGAAGAAAAGATGGTCGAACGGATCGCATTACGGGAGGCCATCGAAAAACTGCCGGAGCGGGAATGTATGGTAATCAAGCTGCGATACTTCCATAGTCTCACGCAGGAAAGAGTCGCAAAAGTGCTTTCTGTCAGTCAGGTGCAGGTATCTCGTATCGAGAAAAAGGCGTTGGGTCATTTGCGAGAGCTTCTAAGTTAGAAATACCCCTTTACCTTTGTCAGAAAATGCGGTAAAATAGGTACATCTTTAGATTGGGCAGGTGTGCCATATGAATCAGAATTACGAAAACAGATTTTTGACTGCACGGCGAAACTACATTGCCTCGCAGTTTTCAGGCTTAAACGATATGCAGCAGGAAGCTGTCCTTACCACAGAAGGCCCGTTACTGCTGCTGGCAGGCGCCGGAAGCGGTAAAACCACAGTGCTAATCAACCGCATTGCAAATCTGATGCGTTTCGGCTGCGGATCCGACAGCAACGAAATTCCCGATACTGTCACAGAAGATGATGTGACATTTTTGGAGCAAATTGGCAGCGGTTGCTCAGATCTGGACCGCCGCAGAGCAGATTCTATCTGTGCAGTGCGTCCTGCGTTGCCCTGGAGCATCATTGCTATTACCTTTACCAACAAGGCCGCTAATGAGCTGAAAGCACGTCTTTCCTCCTTGCTGGGTCCTGAGGCACAGGACATCTGGGCTATGACGTTCCACTCCGCCTGCTGCCGCATTCTTCGCCGGGATATTGAGCGGATGGGATACAGCAAGCGCTTTACCATTTATGATAGCTCTGACTCTGAGCGAGTAATGAAGGAAATCATCAAGGACATGGGACTTGACGACAAGACATTTCCTGCAAAATTGGTTCTGTCTTCCATCAGCAAGGAAAAGGACAAGATGACCACCCCGGAAATGCTACTGGATCGGGCTGAGCGAACAAATGACCAGTGGTCACTGCATATTGCCAAGGCCTATCAGAAATATCAAGCCCGCCTGAAGGAAAATGATGCGCTGGATTTTGATGATATTATCTATGTCACAGTTCAGCTGTTGCAGCAGCACGAGGATGTGCGCAAATACTACCAGCGTAAATTCCGCTATGTTCTGGTAGATGAGTATCAGGATACCAACCACATGCAGTATCTGCTGACCTCCTTGCTGGCAGGCGGCTATGAAAACATTTGCGTTGTTGGCGACGATGATCAGAGTATCTATCGATTTCGTGGTGCTACCATTGAGAATATTCTGTCCTTTGAGCAACAGTATCAGGGCAGCCGCTTGATTCGGTTGGAGCAGAACTACCGTTCTACTCAATCGATTTTGAACGCAGCTAATGCGGTAATTGCTCATAATCATGGCAGAAAAGGGAAGAAGCTCTGGACATCCAACGGAAATGGTGACCCCATCACCATCTATGAAGCCTACGACGAAGGCGCTGAGGGTAACTTTGTAGCCGGACAGATCATTGCCGGTTCAAAGGGCAGCAATTTTAAAGATTACGCCATTCTTTATCGGACCAATGCCCAATCAAACGCATTGGAATTTGCCTTGAAACGCAACGGTATCCCATATCGTGTGATCGGCGGTATGCGCTTTTTTGACAGAGCTGAAATCAAGGACATGCTGTCCTATCTTTGCGTCATCAATAATCGTGCGGATGATTTGCGCCTGAAGCGCATCATCAACAATCCTCCCAGAGGTCTGGGTGCAAAGACCATCGAAACTGCCGATCGGCTGGCACAGGCAGAAGGGAAGCCCCTGTATGCTGTGGTATCCAATCCCAATTCCTATGCACCATTGGAAAAGCCAGCTCCCAAATTGATGCAGTTTACTTCTATGATTGAGGGACTGGCTGAACTTTTGGACGATGGCATGAATCTGTCCGATTTCTACGACGAACTGCTGGAGCGCAGCGGTTATGTGGAAATGCTGAAAAGCAAACCCACAGAGGAAAATAAGACGAAGCTGGAAAATGTCCGAGAGTTGAAATCCAGCATCAATTCTTATGTAGAAAACACAGACATTCCTTCTCTTGCAGGATTCTTGGAGGAAATTGCTCTGTATACGGATTTGGAAACCTATAACGACAGCGACGACGCAGTGGTTATGATGACCATACATTCTTCAAAAGGACTTGAATTCCCACACGTATTCCTGGTTGGCTTTGAAGATGGCCTGTTTCCAGGAATGCGTGCCATCGGTGACAATGATGAGATGGAAGAGGAACGCAGACTTTGCTATGTTGCAATTACCCGTGCCAAGCAAACCTTGACCATCAGCCACGCCAAACAGCGAATGCTCTACGGTCGTACTACTTCTGCTATGAAATCTCGCTTTTTAAGCGAAATTCCAGAGGAATATGTTATCCATAAAGGAGGATTTAAGCCAAAGCCAGAGGTTGAAAGCCGAGGTTCTTATGGAAGCTCCTACGGTTTTTCCTACGGTGGTACATATCCTAGAACTCCATCTGCCAGAGAGGTTGCCAGAAGGGCACAAATCAAAAAGAGCGAGCAGTCTGTCCTTGTCTCACAGTCTCAGCCGTCCGGTTTTCTGGAACTGCACAAAGGTGACATGGTGCATCACGCTGCCTTTGGCAAGGGCATGGTACTGTCGGTGATGGAAATTCAACGAGGCGGCGATGCTCTTTGGGAAATTGCTTTTGATGACAAGGGTACCAAAAAGCTTATGGCAAAGACTGCTTCTGCCCATACCAAAAAGCTGTAATATACTTTTCTTCCACGCATATCCTCCACAGGGGGGATGTGTATGCGTTGGCGTTTCCGAAAACTGATTCGGAGGGTAATACTTCTTTTTGTAATTGCGATCGTGGCCTTTTTCGCATTCAGAAGCAAATACCGACTGGTGATTCAGGATTTGGCTGAAACTCAAGTCAAGAATACCACCTCGGATCTTACCAACGATGCCATTGCCAAACAAATTGCGGTTGGTGATATCCAATATGACCGTATTGTCTATTTTGAAAAAGATCTTAACGGCCGAATTACTGCTCTGAAAACCAACATGACAGAAGTAAACAGGCTTAAAACAGATATTCTTAACATTATCAACGACGAAATTTTGGCGTTGGATACCTCAGATATTGGAATTCCACTGGGTAGCATCTTTTTACCGGAACTTCTTTCCGGTAGAGGGCCTGCTATTCCGGTGCACATATTGGCAATCCGAAATAGCGATGCCAATTTTAGCAGCCATTTTTCTCAGGCTGGAATCAACCAGACGCTTCACCAGCTGACCATGGATGTCAGCGTGGATGTGGCGGTTCTGGTGTTGGGACGAACGTCCAGTTTCACCATCACTAGTGAGGTTGTGGTGGCGGAAACAATTATCGTCGGCGAAGTACCTCAAACATTTTTAAATACTGGAGGCTAATATGGAAGCCAAAGAGAGAATTGCGGAGCTGACCGGGCTTTTGATCGAGGCAAACTACCGCTATTATGTCCTTGATAATCCCACTATGCCCGATTTTGAGTATGACCATTTACTGCGGGAGCTGGAAGACCTTGAAAAAGCACATCCTGAGTTGGCAAGTCCTGATTCACCTACCCAACGTGTAGGCGGCGAAGCCATCAGTGCTTTTCAAAAGGTGGAACATACTGTCCCGCTGATGAGTCTTCAAGATGTGTTTTCTCTGGATGAATTGAACGAATTCTTGCAGAAAATGCTGGAATTAGTTCCTGATGCCGAGTTTTCTGTAGAACCAAAAATCGATGGTCTGTCCGTTGCACTGGAATACGTGGATGGCCGATTTGTTCGTGGTGCCACTCGTGGCGATGGCAACGTAGGTGAGGATGTTACCGAAAACCTGAAAACCATTCGCTCCATTCCAATGGCCATTCCCAATGCACCTTCCCGGCTGATTGTCCGTGGTGAGGTCTATATGCCCAAAAAAAGCTTTGAAAAGCTCAATCAGTGGCAGGAAGAAGAGGGCAAGCCCCTATTTGCAAACCCCAGAAACGCAGCAGCAGGCTCTCTGCGGCAGTTAGACCCCAAAATCGCCGCAAAGCGTGGTTTGGACATTCTCATTTTCAATGTGCAATTGGCAGAAGGCGTGGAACTTCGTACACACGCTGAGATGCTTGACTACCTGAAGGAACGTCATTTCAAGGTAATTACCTACAAAAAGTTTCATAATGTACAGGAAATTGATGATTGTGTGCTTGCCATCAATGAAAATCGGAGCGATCTTGCCTGCGATATTGACGGTGCTGTTATTAAGATCAACGATCTTGCGCAACGTGAGCGAATGGGCAACACAGCCAAGTTCCCCAAATGGGCAGTGGCATACAAGTATCCACCCGAAATCAAAGAAACCGTTGTGGAAGACATTGTCATTCAGGTCGGCAGAACCGGTGTACTAACCCCAAAAGCGGTCGTCCGTCCGGTACGGCTGGCTGGCACGACTGTGACCAATGCCACTTTACACAACCAGGATTTCATCTCGGAACGTGATATTCGTATTGGTGACACCGTCCATATTCGTAAGGCAGGTGAAATCATTCCCGAAATTCTGGATGTAGAAGTAAACAAGCGTCCGGCGGATGCACGACCTTATTTTTTACCCTCTGTATGCCCGGTATGCGGTGCTAAGGTTGAGCGAGATGAGGATGGAGCATTTATGCGCTGCACCGGTATTGAATGTCCCGCTCAGCTTACTCGAAATATTGCCCATTTTGTAAGCAGGGACGCTATGGATATTGATGGTCTTGGTGCAGCCTTGGTGGATGCGTTAATTGAAAAAGGACTCATCAAATCTCCAGCGGATATCTATTATCTGACGCTGGACGAAATGAAAAGTTTGTGGCAGAAAGGCGGTACTGCGGCTAAGAAGCTGCTGGAGGCCATTGAAGCCAGCAAGCAGCAGGATGTGAGCCGTCTCATTTATGCGCTGGGTATTCGTCAGGTAGGCGCCAAAGCCGGTAAGGTGCTTGCTACGGCTTTTGGAAGTCTGGATGGACTAATGAACGCTACACTGGAAGATCTGATGGCTGTCCCTGATATCGGTGAAATCACTGCACAGAATATTGAAGACTGGTTTGCTCAGGAGCAATCCAAGCACATGATTCAGCGACTAAGGGAAGCCGGTGTGAATTTTGAGAGTAAGAGAATCATTACAGATGCTCGTTTTGCCGGAAAAACATTTGTTCTGACCGGTGCACTCAGCAAATTCACCCGTGAGGAAGCAACCGAGAAAATCGAGCTTATGGGTGGTAAAGCCTCCGGCTCTGTCTCCAAAAAGACCAGCTTTGTTGTGGTTGGTGAAAATGCCGGCTCCAAAGAACGCAAAGCCCGGGAATTGGGCATTCCAATCCTGACAGAAGACGAATTTCTGGAGCTAATACAGTAAAAAAAACGGGAAGCAAAATTGCTTCCCGTTTTTGCGATATTCAGAGTGAAAAATCATCTTCGTCATATTTGGAAAAATCCAGTGCCTTGGGTTTTGAAGGAATTCGCTTGGTAGGATCGTAGCGAAACTTCATACAATGTCCGTCAACGGTCGTAATTCCTTTTTTAGAGCAAAGCATCTGCTCATCGTCCAGTTTGGTACTATATTGACAGTAAGAGCAGGACTTTTCAATTTTCTTTCGAAACAGCATAGACCATACCTCATTTCCGATGTACTCTCATTATACACCAAAAGAAGTGGCAATGCTACCTCTTTTTTCTATTTTTGTAAGGGCGTATATCACACCCGCAACTGCGACCAGACCAATTATCTGTAGCGAAAACGGCAAATTAAAACGTTCATTACCAGGAAGAAAATACTGTAACGGATAGATCAGAAAAACACTGATAATCGCCTGTATCATTTTTCCCGACAGATAATACTTTATTGATAACCCGGTTGTCACAGAGCGGGTCTGCATAGTCACACATAAGCCTCCGAAAGCCAGCAGCAGGGCAGCAATTATCATGCGAAGACCTGTACTTGCAATTACCTTCAGCTGAACACAGCCGTTGGACAGCTCCAAAAGTCCGGCAATCAACACACGCCAATATTCTGGAACTAACCATAGCACCCACCGACTCAAAAAAGTAAGCATAATCCGAAATAAAACAACCCAACTACATACCGCAGCCATTACCCGAATAGCATTGTTCAGCGCATTTGTCAATGAAATGGGACTGTTGTGCAAAGGGACTGTATCATAGCATTTCTCTTTGGTAAGGGTGCCTACAATAATTGCAGATAATATGTGAACAGACCATAAACACCATGGAATCCATCGTTTTTCAAACATAAGGCCAAGGATTCCAAATAGAAAAGAAGGTCCTGCATTGTTACAAAAACCCAACATACGCTCCGCATTTTCTCGGGATAATTGACCATTCTTCCAAGCGGATGCAACACATTGCGCTCCTACAGGATAGCCTCCCAATAAACCCACCGCAAGTAATGATTCGGCACCTTTCGGAATTCCGCACAATCGCCCAATGGGTCGCAGAATCCGTAGCGGCATACCAATTAATGCACCGCTTAAAAGACCTGATAGAACGAAAAACGGAAATAATGAAGGAATAATCGTTTTAATGCACAGCTCAATCCCCTCGGATGCACCAAGGAGTGCGGTTTGTCCATCCAGAATTAAAATCAACATCCCTATAGCCGGAACAATCCACCGTGTCATCTGCATCACCTCAAAAGGAATCTATGCAAGTTCTGCCTGCCTGATTCATAGGATGTCCTAAAAGGAGGTAGACCAATGGCGGATAAAAAGAACTGGGTACAACGATTGGCAGACGGTATGGATTTAGCGGCTGAACCGTTGCCGGGATGCAGCGTGGTGGAGCTGGCAGGCAGCCAAAGAGTCATCATCGAACGCCATGGCGGTGTTACAGAATACTCTCGGTGTGCAATCTCTGTTAAGGTATCTTATGGACAGGTGCGTATCTGCGGTTGCAATCTTGAACTTACCAGAATGAGCCGGGATCAGTTGGTAATCTCCGGGTGTATTGATTGTGTTCAGCTTTGCAGGAGGAACGGGTGATGGAAGTTTTCAAATCGATGGTCGGGATGGTCGAACTAACCCTCACCAGTGCTGATGTTGTACGTGCTATGAAGGACATCAACGAATTAGGCATTTCTGTTTACAATCTTCAAACAACAAGTGACCTGTCCGTATCTTTCCGTGTGTTACGACGTGATTATAGACGCATTACACAGTATGCAGCAAAACATGGTAATCGGATTGACCTCAAGAGAAGAGAGGGAGAATATTGGAAAATAAAACTGCTGCTTAAACGACCGATTCTGATTACAGGAATCATTTTGCTGCTACTGATGACAATATACATTCCCGGAAAAGTGCTATTTGTGGAAGTAGAGGGAAACCAGATTATCCCAACACGTCAAATTCTGAGCGCAGCTGAGGAATGCGGCATTCGTTTTGGGGCAAACCGCAGAGAAGTTCGAAGTGAACAAATGAAAAACGCACTGTTGTCATCTATTCCCGAACTTCAGTGGGCAGGTGTCAATACAAAAGGCTGCGTGGCAGTAATTACTGTAAAAGAACGCTCACTGTCGGAAGCGGAGGAAAAGCCCAACGGTGTCAGCAATATTGTTGCCAGAAGGGATGGCGTTGTTTTATCCTGTACAGTCACCCAAGGAACAGCTGTGTGTTCTGTCGGACAGGCTGTGCAGGCAGGACAGATTCTGGTTTCAGGCTATACAGACTGTGGATTACTGATTAAAGCGACCCGAGCAGATGGAGAGATTTTAGCCAGCACGAAGCGAGATTTGACAGTTGTCACACCTCTTGAACACAAGATTCGGAAGGCTAGTCAAGCCAAGCATACAAATTACAGCTTAATTGTCGGAAAAAAAGAAATAAATTTTGGAAAAGGCAGTAGAATTTATGATGCTAGTTGTGGTAAAATATATAAGGAATATTATATCACCCTGCCCGGTGGATATCAGCTTCCATTGGCTGTTGCAAAAGAAACCATTCTTATGTCAAATACACAGTCTGCACTGACGGAAGAAAACCAGACAGACGGACTGATTGATTTTGCATCGTCCTATCTCAAAAGCCAGATGATTGCCGGTGTGATTACAGACCGTGTCCAAAATATTGAAAGCTTGGATGATGTGGCAATTCTGCAGGGTGAATACGCCTGTACCGAACAGATTGGTTTGGAAAAGGCTGAAAGAAACGGAGAATAACATGGGAAAGCAAATGGAACGTTCTGTCAATGCCGATCGGGTAGAAGACTTGATTGCAGTATTTGGCTCTTTTGATGAAAATATCAAGCGGATTGAGGAAGATCTAGGCGTACAGATCATTAACAGAGGCAATGATTTAAAAGTAACCGGTGACGAAGAAGCCGTTGATAAAGCTGTGAGAACTCTGGAAGGGCTGTTGTCTCTGGCTGCCAAAGGAGAAACCATCGATGAACAGCGTGTTCGCTATCTGATTACACTGGTACAGGAGGGAAACGAGGAACAGGTTGCCCAGATTGCCAAGGATGTTGTATGCATCACCGCCAAAGGAAAACCCATTAAGGCTAAAACCGTTGGTCAGCAGACCTACATGAAGGCAATTATGAAAAACACTGTCACCATCGGTGTAGGTCCTGCCGGTACCGGTAAAACATATCTGGCAGTTGCCGCTGCGGTGGCGGCTTTCCGGGAACGTACCGTCAACCGAATTATTTTGACTCGCCCTGCGGTGGAGGCAGGGGAGCGGCTGGGTTTTTTACCCGGCGATTTACAGAATAAAGTTGATCCCTATCTGCGTCCTCTTTATGATGCTCTCTATGACATGCTGGGCGCAGAAACCTTTCAGAAGTACCAGGAACGTGGTTCTATTGAAGTCGCTCCTCTTGCTTATATGAGAGGTCGTACACTGGATGACAGCTTTATTATTTTGGACGAAGCGCAGAACACCACCAAGGAGCAGATGAAAATGTTTCTGACCCGTCTGGGCTTTGGCTCCAAAATTGTCATTACCGGTGACGTCACACAGATTGACCTGCCGGACGATAAAACATCCGGCTTAAAAGATGCCATCCGGGTGCTGGAGGGCGTCAACGACATTGCCATCTGCAAGCTGACTTCTGCGGACGTTGTCCGTCATGCACTGGTGCAGCAAATCATCAATGCTTATGAAAAGGCAGCAAAAAAGCAGGAAATTAAAAAACCTGCCCCTAATTTTAAGGGACATTATCAGAGGAAGAAGTAATTATGAAACAGATAAAAATCAACATGACCTTTGACTGCTTCACATGGCGGCAGCCGATTATTAGTTCCATTATTCACAAATGCGTTGAAGCAACGCTGAAGGCAGAAGAAATCGACGTTCCCTGTGAAATCAACGTGCTTGTTACCAATGATAAAGGGATTCACGCAATCAATCTGGCCAGCCGTCAAATCGACCGCCCCACAGATGTTCTGAGTTTTCCCATGTTCAATCTGGAAGCTGGAAATCCGCCTGAGGATTGGGCGGAATATCTGGATATGGAAACAGATATGTGTCCGCTGGGGGATATGTGCATCTCTTTGGAACGCGCAATTGCGCAGGCTAAAGAGTTTGGACATTCCACCCGCCGAGAGGTTGGCTACCTAACCATCCACTCCATGCTTCATTTGCTTGGCTATGACCATCTGGACGAAGGGCCTCAGAAGGCGCAGATGCGTGCAAGAGAAGAAGCAATTGCTGCCACCATTCCGGGTATGAGCAGAAAGTAAATTAATACCATTACATCGAATTCGTCATTAGGAGAAAAATATATGAATACAAAAACCGCTATGATTACCATCGCAGGACGTCCTAACGTTGGCAAGTCCACTCTGACCAACTACCTGGTTGGAGAAAAAATTGCGATTGTTTCCAATAAGCCTCAGACCACCAGGAACCGTATCTGCGGCATTGTCACCCGTGAAAATACACAGTTCGTATTCGTCGATACCCCCGGCTATCACAAATCCCGCACCAAGCTGGGCGATTTCATGGTCAATGTCTCAAAGGACTCCATCGCCAATGTGGATGCAACTATTCTCGTAGTTGAACCCATTGCATCCATTGGTCCTCAGGAAGAAGGCCTGATTGAGCAGATCAAAGGACGCAAATGTCCCGCCATTTTGGCAATCAATAAAATCGATACCGTTGAAAAAGACGGACTGCTGGAGGTTATTGCCCTTTATTCCCAGACCGGTACCTTTGATGCAATCATTCCTATCTCCGCCAAAACAGGTGACGGCGTGGAGGATTTGCTAAAAACTTGCGAGAAGTACGCCATTGAATCTCCATTCCTGTTTCCGGAGGATGTGACTACCGATCAGCCGGAGCGGCAGGTCATGGCAGAAATTATTCGCGAGAAGATCCTCTGGAATCTGGATCGCGAAGTACCTCACGGTACTGCTGTGGAAATTACCCGTTTCTCCGAACGGGATAACGGCATCATTGATATCGATGCAACCATCTACTGTGAAAAAGCCAGCCACAAGGGAATTATCATTGGTAAAAAGGGTGACATGCTAAAAAAGATTTCCTCTATGGCAAGAACCGACTGCGAGAAGTTCATGGGCACCAAGGTGTTCCTGACTACATGGGTCAAGGTAAAGGAAAACTGGCGTGACAGTGATTTTCTGGTACGTAACTTTGGTTACAGAGAATAATTTCCATGTCTAATCTGTCCCTTTCCGGTAAATCCTAGTAGGGGAGGGATCAGTATGAAGGCATCGGATTACTGGCAGCTATTTCTAGATACAGGTGCACCGGAGGCATATTTACTATACCAAAACGCACTGAAAATGGAGGAAAATTATGTATCTGACGATCCAGGCCATTGTGCTACGGGTTACGGATTACAATGACCGGGACGCATTGCTGACGGTTCTCAGTCGGAATCACGGCAAACTGACAATTAAGGCCAGGGGACTGCGCCGTAAAAACAGTCCCCTGATTGCCCCTTGTCAGCTGCTGGCCTATGGTGAATTTACACTATTTGAATATCGGGGGATGTATACCATCAACGAGGCATCCTCCATTGAATTGTTCCAACCCCTGCGGCGAGATTTAACAAAACTGTCGTTGGGTACATATTTTGCGCAGGTTGCGGAAGTGATTTCTCAGGAAGATCTTCCAAATCCGGAGCTGCAGTCCCTGCTGCTCAACTGCCTGTACGCTTTGTCCCGATTGAATCAGCCGGAGATGAAGATCAAAGCTGTATTTGAACTGCGTGTTGCCTGCCTTGCCGGATATATGCCGGATTTGTTCGGCTGCCGTTTTTGCGGCAGTCAGACTCCGGATAAATTTGACCTGTCCGAAGGCGGATTGGAGTGTACCGGCTGCCGCAGCAGCAGTTCTTCCGGTATTCGGATGCCTGTGACCCCGGCAATCATTGAAGCCATGCGCTATATCTGCTTATGTGATCCTAAAAAGCTTCTTGCCTTTGAGATCGGAACAGATAATCTGATACGCCTGTCCCAGTTGACGGAGGCATATGTCGTAACCCAGTTGGAACGTGGATTTTCAACACTCGATTTTTACAAATCCCTACTGATTTAGGAGAATACCACATGTCTGAATTATATGAAAAATCTCTGCTGAAGCTGGAGTTAGATCAAGTCCTGGCTCTGCTGGCAGAATGTGCCGGAAGCAGCGAAGGTAAGGCAGCCTGTATGCAGCTGAGACCTAGCTCGGATCTGGAGGACGTCCAGCTGATGCTGGATCAGACCACCGCTGCTTCTGAGCTTTGTACACGCAAAGGTAATCCCGGCTTTGCAGAAGTCCGGGACGTTTCTGCATCCTTGGAACGTGCTGACCGTGGCGGTTCTTTGCAGCCGAAGGAACTGCTTCACATTGCAAGCGTCCTGCGCTGTGCCCGTAACGTCAAAAGCTACACCGCTGAGGACGAAAAGCCCACAGTTCTGGATCCCATGTTTCAGGCTCTGACCCCCAATAAATATTTGGAAGATAAAATTTTCGGAGCAATCCTCTCAGAAGAGGAAATTGCAGACAATGCTTCTTCTGCGCTTTCCGATATCCGCCGCCACATGCGAATCCAGGCCGGCAAGATTAGAGACAGCCTGCAAAAAATCATTTCCTCCCCGGCATATTCTAAGTACCTCCGAGAGCCTATTATTACCATTCGTCAGGGACGCTATGTAGTTCCTGTCAAATCGGAGTGCAAAAACGATGTGCCTGGTCTGGTACACGATGTCTCTGCCACCGGCTCGACTTATTTTGTTGAACCCATGTCTGCTGTCAATGCCAACAACGCCTTGCGCGAGCTGGAGTTGAAGGAGAAAAAAGAAATTGAACGGATTCTGGCTGAGCTTTCCGGAGAGGCTGCTGCCCACCGTGAGGATATCAACCTGGATTTCTCCATGCTGGTACAGTTGGATGTCATCTTCGCCAAGGCGAAGCTTGCTTACCGCATGAATGCTTGGGCACCTATTATGAATGACGAGGGTAAAGTCGATCTGCGCAAGGCTCGCCACCCTCTGATCGACCCTAAAAAGGTTGTCCCCATTTCGCTGCGGCTTGGTTCTGATTTTGACACCATGATTATCACTGGACCCAATACCGGCGGTAAAACTGTTACACTGAAAACAATCGGCATTTTGACACTGATGGCTGAATGCGGTCTGCATATTCCTGCCGGTGACGGCAGCTGTCTGTCTACTTTTGATGCAATTCTGGCTGACATCGGTGATGAACAGTCTATTGCACAGAGTCTTTCTACTTTCTCCAGCCACATGAAGACGATTGTCGATGTAGTAAATGAATGTGACGATCGCACCTTGGTTTTATTCGATGAATTAGGTGCCGGTACAGATCCTGCTGAGGGCGCAGCCCTTGCAATTGCGCTGATTGAATTCTGCCGTAAAATGGGCAGTCGAGTGGTTGCCACTACACACTATGCTGAGCTGAAGCTCTATGCTATGCGAACAGAAGGTGTCATCAACGCCTCCTGTGAATTTGACGTAGAAACGTTACAGCCTACCTACAAGCTTCTGATCGGCATCCCCGGCAAGTCAAATGCCTTTGCTATTTCCCGAAAGCTGGGTCTGTCGGAGGATATTCTGAAGGAAGCTGCGGATCTGGTTGGAAAGAGTGATAAGGACTTTGAGGATGTGCTGTCTCAGTTGGAGCAGCAGCGTCAGCAGATGGAATCTGCCCGCCATGAAGCAGAACGGCTCAAGCAGGAGACCGCAAAAATTAAGCAACAGAGTGAAGAATACTCAGCTCAGCTGCAAAAGGAAAAAGATAAAGCCATGGAACAGGCTCGTCGGGAAGCACAAAAAATCATTGACGAGGCTCGTGCCGCCGCAAATATTGCATCTGACGAATTGAAGGCCCTGCGCAAGCAGCTTCAGGACTCCGCAGATGCCTCTAATATCAATCAGAGACAGGCTGAAGTTCGCCGGAATCTGAACGAAGTAGAAGGTAAGCTCCGGGCAACACAACCGAAGCAAAAACGTCCGGAGCCTAAGCGTGCCGTATTGGTCGGCGATACTGTGGAGCTGTTAAAGCTGGGCACGAAAGCCAGTGTCATTGCCATTAACAAAGATGGTTCCTATGACCTGCAGGCAGGTATCATGAAGCTGACAGTAAAGCCCAACGAGGTATACTTGCTGGAGAACGAGAATCCGTACAAGCAAAAAGCTCCCAGACCTGCCCATTCCGGTCGGGAAATGAAAACAAGTGCCATGCCTATGGAAGTGGATCTTCGCGGCATGGACGCAGTGGAAGCCACGTGTGTGCTATCGCTATATCTGGATGAAGCAATGCGCTCTAACCTGAAACAGGTTCGGATCATCCACGGAAAAGGTACCGGCGTGCTTCGTGCGGCAGTACAGCAGGAACTGCGTAAAAATAAGTATGTCAAGAAGTTCCGCCTTGGCGTATACGGTGAAGGCGAAGACGGTGTCACAATCGCAGAGTTTTCGTGATGAAATGTGAATTATTTCATCACCTACCTTTGTGTATCCAGTGATTCATTACGAATTTACTTATATTTGTGGTTTTACCCTAAAAACGATTGACTTTTTCGTGAAATTTGCTATGATATAGGAAAGTTTATTTCCCGATGGTTCGGGCTTCATAAAGGAGAGGTATATATGTTCAACAAAGAAGTTGTGGTTCGCTGTGAGTCTGGTCTGCATAATAAGCAGGCTACATACTTTGTTCAGAAGGCTAACGAATTCGAGAGCAGTATCTGGGTGGAGTCCGGCAGCCGTAAGATGAATGCAAAAAGTCTTCTCGGTATTATGTCTCTGGGCATCGTTACCGGTGCAACCGTGACCCTGTCTGCTGTTGGTTCTGATGCCGAGGCGGCAGTGAACGCTCTGGAGTCCCTGCTCCAGCGTGACGTATATTGATAATGGCCGAATTCACCGCCTCAATGTGGTCTAGACTTCATTGAGGCGGCTTCTTTTTTGAGGAGCATGCAGTATGACCTTTGACGAATTGAAAGATAAGGCATTGAGCCTTCCCTATGCGCCCGGCGTGTACATCATGCGGGATAAGAATGATAAGGTCATCTACGTAGGGAAGGCAAAGAAGCTAAAAAATCGAGTCAGCCAGTATTTCCAGTCCACCTCATCCCATACGCCCAAGACCCGTATCATGGTCAGCAAAATTCATCATTTTGATGTAATTGTCGCTGCATCGGAATTTGAAGCACTGGTGCTGGAGTGCTCTCTGATCAAGCGGTACATGCCGAAGTACAATATTCTCTTAAAGGATGACAAGGGATATCCTTATCTCCGGCTGGATATGAAAGAGATGTATCCGAAAATCACGATTGTCAGCAAGATAGCAGATGATGGCGCAGGATATTATGGTCCATATGGCAGCCGTGGGGTTACACAAAGCCTTCTGGAGGCTATTCGTGTAACACTAAAACTTCCGGGATGTAACAAAGAGTTTCCCCGTGATCTAGGCAAAGCTCGGCCCTGTCTCAACTACCACATGAATCAGTGTGCCGGATGGTGTCAGGAAAATATGACATGCACCCAGTACCGGCAGACAATGGAGCAAGCAAGACAGCTGCTGCTGGGAAACTATAAAAGTGTCGCCGAGGAAATCCGTCAGCAAATGCTTGCTGCATCTGACAATCTGGAATTTGAACTTGCCGCCAATTTCCGAGATCGTCTTCTGTCTGTAGAGGCATTAGGGCAAAAACAGCTTGTAACTGCCGGCACCCTTGCAGATACCGATGTAGTAGGTTTTGCACAGACAGAGGCAAAGGCATGTTTTGCAATTCTTCATTTCAGCGGTGGAAATTTGCTGGACAAGGATTATGAAATCCTACCTGTGCAGGATGAACCTGCAGAAGCTGTTTCCAGTTTGCTGAAACAATACTATCTCAGCCGTGGACTGGCTCCGAAGCATGTATTACTGCCCTTTGAAATTGAGGATGCAGATCTGTTCTCACAACTGATGGAACAACAGTACGGCAGAAAACCTCATCTGCGAGTACCCCAGCGTGGAGATAATGTGCGTCTGGTGGAACTAGCAAAAAAGAACGCACTGGAGGAAGCAGAGCGAGTCACCAGCCGGGAAGAAAAAAATCGTGGAACATTGATTCTTCTTGGAAAAATGCTCTCTATGGATACTCCTAACCGCATTGAATCTTTTGATATTTCTAACATATCCGGAACGGATATTGTGGCCAGTATGGTCGTTTTTGAGGACGGTAAGCCCAAGAAGAAGGACTATAAGCGATTTAAGCTGGAGGGACTTTCAAATCAGGACGACTACGCTTCCATGAAACAGGTTGTAAAACGCCGCTTTAATCATTACAAAGCAGGGGACAGCGGTTTCGATCAGGCCCCCGATCTTTTGCTTATTGACGGCGGTGTTGCACATGCAAAAATTGCTGTGGAGGCCCTGAATGAGCTGGGGCTTACCATGAATGTGTTTGGTATGGTCAAGGATAACAGGCACCGCACCCGAGCTCTGGTGACCCCCAACGGGCAGGAGATCAGTATCGATGCAAATCAGTCTGTCTTTTCTTTCATTGGCAATATTCAGGAGGAAACGCACCGATTTGCGATTACCTATCACCGCAACCTACGCAGCAAACGACTTCGTTATTCGGAACTGGACTCCATTGCAGGCATCGGCCCTAAACGCAAGCAGGAATTGCTGAAAAGCTTTAAATCCATTACCGCTATCGGGCAGGCAGGTCTCTATGAATTAGAGCAAATTTTACCCAAAGACGCTGCTATGGCGGTTTACCAACACTTTCACCGACCGGAGGAGAACTGATATATGAGAGTAATCAGCGGAAAAGCCCGCGGAATTCAGCTGAAAACCCCTGATGGGATGCAAACTCGGCCCACCATTGACCGGGTCAAAGAGGCATTATTCAGCATTATTCAATTTGACATTCCAACCATGGATGTGCTGGATCTCTTTGGCGGCACAGGGCAGTTGGGTATCGAGGCATTGAGCCGTGGTGCCAAAAGTGCAACATTTGTAGATGCACAGGAAGCCGCCTGCAAATTGATCCACGAAAATCTGAAACGTACAAAACTGGAACAGCAGGCAAAAGTGGTACGCTGTGACTATATGGAATACCTGAAGCGGTGTAAGGAGAAGTATGGTATAATCTTCCTGGATCCCCCCTATGCTGAAGAATTTCTGGAAAACGCACTGAAATGTATTACCGAAATTGACATTTTACAATCTGGTGGTATAATAGTCACGGAACGTCCTGCAGATAAAAATCTGCCCTTTGAGTTTGAAGGATTCAGTCGTTCCAAAGATTATAAGTACGGTAAAGTCCTGCTTACAATCTACAGAAAAAATATATGAACTGAGGCTAACAACTAATGAAAGCTGCAATTTATCCGGGGAGTTTTGACCCGGTCACCAGCGGCCATTTGAATATTATTCGACGCGCTGCAAATATTTTCGATCGTTTGATTGTGTGCGTCATGGTCAACGCAGGCAAACAGCCTATGTTTAGTCTGGAAGAACGGGTGGAGCTGATTCGCCGTGTAACAGCAGATCTGCCCAATGTAGAGGTCGATTGCTCCGATAAGCTATTGGCAGAATATGCTAAGCAGAAGGGAAGCTGCGTTATCGTAAAAGGTCTCAGAGCTGGCTCTGACTTTGAGAACGAGTTTCAAATGGCACTCATTAACCACAATATCAATCCGAATCTTGATACCATGTTCCTGACCGCTGAACATCAGTATATGTATCTGAGCTCCAGCCTGGTCAAAGAACTGGGCTCCTATGGTGTGGATCTAACCCAATTTTTGCCGGAGGCTATAATTCCGGACTTTCAAGAAAGAATTAACTCTAACCTTCAAGGAGGAAATAAAACATGAGCGATCGCAATATTGAAGATATTATCGGTACCTTGTACGATATGGTGCAGGATGCAAGATCTGTGCCTCTGGCTGCGGAAAAGTGCATTCTGGAGCGTGACAAGGTTCTGGATATTTTGGACGAAATCATTGCTCAGCTGCCCTCTGAGCTGAAGCAGTCCCGTACCATCGTGGAATCCCGCAACGAGCTGATTGGACAGGCTCGCCGTGAAGCAGAGGTCATCATTCGGAAGGCTCAGGATCAGGCAAAGCAGCTTGTTACCAAGGAAACCATCTGCATTGAGGCTAAGCAGCGCAGTGATGAGATGATCGCTCAGACTGAGCAGCGCATCAAGGAACTGAAGAAGGTCAGCAACGACTACATGGATGACGCTCTGCGTCGTACCGAGGATGTAATTGCACAGTCCCTGAAGGACGTGCGTGACACCCGTGCAAAGTTCCGTGCATTGACCGAAGCACAGGCTCAGCGTAAGGTTTTAACTCCTGAAGTGGATGAATAATTTTTTTAAAACAGCCCAAATACGTTTGAGCTGTTTTAATTTTGAAACGGAGGAAATACAATGAACTACATGGAGCGTTATGCGTTCTGGTGCAACGCAGGTCTGCCCGCAGATGTTCAGGCAGAATTGGTTTCCATCGAAAAGGACGAAGAAGAATTGAAGGGCCGTTTTGGCAGTGATTTGCAGTTTGGTACTGCTGGCATGCGTGGTATTATGGGTGCAGGCAGTAACCGTCTGAACCGCTACACTGTCCGCAGAGCCGCTCAGGGCATGGCCGCCTGGTTGTCCGGTACAGATCTTCCCAAGCGTGCAGCAATCGGTTATGACTCTCGTCATAATTCTCAGCTGTTTGCAGAAGTCTGCGCTGTTGCATTTGCGGAAGCCGGTATTCATACCTATCTCTATGATCGTCTGGCTCCTACCCCTATGCTGTCCTACGCAGTACGGGAGTTGGGATGCGGCTGCGGCATTGTTATTTCCGCCAGCCACAATGCCGGTGCCTACAATGGTGTCAAGTGCTACGGCCCTGACGGCTGCCAGATGACCGATGAACCTGCCGCTATTGTTACTGAAAAAATTGGTACCATTGCATACTTTGTACCTGAAACAAAAAGTTTTGACGAATACAAGGCTGACGGTCTGATTACTTATATTGGTCAGGATATCTGGGAAAAATACTATGATACTGTTCTGGCCGAGGCCGTAGATCCAGAAATGATTCGTGATGCCGGACTTGATATTGTGTATACTCCTCTGTGTGGCACCGGCAATGAGCCTGTCCGCACTGTTCTGGGACGTCTGGGCGTTAATATTACCGTTGTTGAGGTTCAGGAGAAGCCTGACGGTGATTTCAAGACCTGCGAATATCCGAACCCCGAGACTGATGCCGCCCTGAACGAGAGCTACAAGGTGGCCAAGAACGCTCCCTGTGATGTCATTCTGGGTACCGACCCTGATGCAGACCGTGTTGCAATCGCTGTCCCCGACGGCGACAGCTTCCGTAAGCTGTCCGGAAACGAGCTTGGATGCCTGCTAATGGATTACATTCTGAAGGCTCGTACCGCTCGTGGTGACCTGCCTGCAGGTGCAGAGGTAGTGCGTTCTATCGTTTCCTCTCCTCTGGCTGACCGTGTAGCGGAGCACTATGGTGTTGCCATGAAAACCGTGCTCACCGGCTTTAAGTACATTGGCGGTGAGATTTTGGAGCTGGAGCAGAAAGGCCAGCAGGACAAGTTTGTCTTTGGCTTTGAGGAAAGCTGTGGTTATCTGAAGGGCACCTACGCACGAGATAAGGATGCCGTAGTCGCTTCTATGCTCGTCTGCGAGATGGCTGCCAGCCTGAAAAAACAGGGAAAGAACATCTTAGATGCGTTGAATGATGTCTATAATACATATGGCTTCTATCTGGCACATGTTGAAAGCGTTGAACTTACAGGCTCTGATGCCATGCAGAAGGCAGCAAAGATGATGTCCGATCTTCGTGCTGATGTCCCCGCTTCTATCGGCGGTGCAGCAGTCACAGGCGTTCGTGACTACCAGACCCGTACTGCCAAGGATTTGGTATCTGGTGCTGAAACAGAGATTGTTCTGCCCAAGTCCAATGTTCTGGAGCTTCTGCTGGGTGACAAAGGTTCTGTTATTGCTCGACCCTCGGGCACGGAACCGAAGGTGAAGTTCTATTACACCGCAGTAGGAGAAACCAAGGAAAAGGCAAAAGCCCTGCTGGACGCCATGGTTGCCCAAATGTCCAAGTAAATATATTTTCCTAGCCGGAGCAGATCAATGTATCTGCCCCGGTTCTTTTTTGCCTTCTGTTCGAATAGTCTTGCAGCGAAAGGGGAGGGAACAATGGTTGCTAATCGGAAGGTAAAAGGAACTGCATCATCTATACCTGTCGGTGTTGCCTTTGGGGCCACGTTGAGTATGATGGTGACCATACTTGGAGCCGCAGCGACGGCTTGGGCGGTGTTGTCAGAAAAAATATCCGAACCAAATATTGGATACTATGTAATGGCAATTCTGATTATAGGAAGCTTTTTAGGGGCAATGGTTGCAACAGGGAAGATCAAACACAGGAGGGCCATGGTATGCGGCTGTGTAGGAACAACATACTATGCGCTCCTTCTTGCAATTACCGCACTGTTTTTCGGAGGACAGTATGAAGGGTTCGGTATAACAGCTCTGATGGTTTTTATTGGCTGTGGCTGTGCACTGCTTTTGGGTCTAAAGCCCAAAAGAGAGAAGGGAAGAAGGAAAATTAAGATTCGAAGCCTGTAAAATTGTACAAATATTAATCAACGCCTAGTTTGTTTTCTGCTAGATATTGGTTTTGCAAGAGAGCCTGCAAAACCAATATTTAGTGTTTATAAACTATTATAATCCCAATATCTTGTTTTTAAACTAGAATGTGCAATCCAAATGTCCCATGCTGCTGCATTTGTTGACATAATTGTGTTGACATAAAAATAGTCAACATCTACAAAAATGGCGAAAATATCTAAAAACACTTGAAATTCGATACATTTTATAGTATAGTATGGATGTGCAAAAAGTAATAAGGAATTTTGATACCTGTACCATGTATCACACATCCTGTATACATTAAATGTAATTGTTTAATCTTTACAGGAGGTTGGATGATATGGACAGGTTTTTACATCTTCATTTACCTGCATCGATTTGCAAGAATCCCACGAAAGCCCTCGGGGTAAGTTGGTGTCTTGGTCTCTTTGCAGGTGTTTTGATTGCCTATTTAGCAAGCGACTCACTTTCTCTCACGATGCACACAGCTACAAAAAGCTGTGTGTCGATCATTGGCTTGCTGTCCACAATTTCCTTACCCTTTCTATTATCCGCATTAGCGGTTTCTATTTCCGGAACATGGCTCCTGATTCCAATCGCTTTTTTGAAAGCTTTTCTGTTTGCTTATTTGGGATTTGGATTGGTTGCTGCGTATAACTCAGCCGGCTGGCTTCTCCGGATTTTATTTATGTTTGCCGACTGCTGTACAGTTCCGCTTTTGTATGGCTATTGGCTTAAATTGTGCTCCGGGAGCTCTGTTTCCCCTTGGATTTTGGCAATTGCACATTGGATTCCGACGATGGTAATCGGATATATTGATTTTAGTTTTGTATCGCCTTTTCTGGCGACACTCATATCTTACTAGAAGGGCTAGGGTAAACCTGTTCATGCTGGACTTGATTAACGCCTACGAAAATTACCTCACAAAGGTAAAACAGGCATCCGCCAACACTGTGTTTTCTTATATGCGTGACATCCGGCAGTTTTCTGCTTGGTTACAGTTAACACATTCTATTGACGTGATTGATGCCTCCCAACTGAATATCAGCGACTATCTTGCTCACCTGCAGGAAGAAGGCCGATCCGGTGCAACTGCATCTCGTAATTTGGCCAGTCTCAAGAATTTCTATGCTTATCTAGTTGCCTCTGGATTTTTAGAAAACTCTCCTGTTGCTACTGGGATTAAGATCGAACGAGGTGAGAAAAAAGCGCCTCAGATTCTGTCCGGCAGGGAAGTGGAACTACTTCTTGCACAGCCCAACTGTATTGATTCTAAAGGTTTCCGAGACAAGGCTATGCTGGAAGTGATGTATGCAACCGGTATTCGTGTAACTGAGCTGATCGATTTAAACCTGGAAGACGTCAATCTTGATGCAGGTGTTATCAAATGCACCAACACAAAGAAAAGCCGTGTCATTCCATTATACCCGGTTGCACAAAAATCGCTTGCTGTTTACATTCAGAAGGTGCGTAAAACCATGTTAGCAACGCCAGATGAGCCGGCACTTTTTGTTAATATCAATGGTTCGCGGATGAGCCGTCAGGGCTTCTGGAAAATTCTGAAGCATTATCAGGCAACAGCTCATATTGAGAAGGACATTACGCCACATACCTTGCGGCATAGTTTTGCTGTACATCTGTTGGAAAATGGTGCTGATCTTAATTCTGTCCAAGAGCTTATGGGGCACAGTGATATTTCGTCCACGCAAATGTATGCCCACCTGATCAATAATAAGCTCAAAAGCGTCTACGAAAAATGTCATCCTAAAGCTTAAAGGTCTGCCTGTCATTGGGGCAGACCTTTTTATTATACCTAATAAAAATCGCCGCTCTGCTATACACAGAGCGGCGATTTATTTATATTTAGAAGTAAAAGAGGAGGGAGAATCAGTCAATCAGACCAGTCATAGCGGTCAAGACATCCACTTCCATCTGCTGAATGCTTTTCTTCATACCCAGAGCTTCATCAATATCGATGTCGGTGTAGCAGCCGTCATGGGTACAGACAACACGATTGTTCTTACCAGCCCGCAGTAGCTCAACAGCAAGATAGCCCATCTTAGTAGCATTAACACGGTCACGACCGGTAGGAGAACCACCACGCTGGATGTGACCCAGAACAGTCACACGAGGCTCCATATCAATTGACTCACGAATCATTTCAGCAATATGGGTAGCCTTTCCAGCACCTTCAGCCACAACGATCATATAATGAGTAAAGCCTCTGAAACGAGCCTGTCGGATCTTTTCAATAACATCCCGCTCAAAGTCAATGGGCTTTTCAGGAACTAGAATTGCAGTGGCACCAACAGCGAGGCCAACATACATAGCGAGATAACCGGCATTACGACCCATAACCTCTACCACAGAGCAACGCTCATGGGACTGCATGGTGTCACGCAGGCGGTCAATGCACTCAATAGCAGTATTTGCAGCAGTATCGAATCCGATACAGTAATTGGTGCAGTCAATATCATTATCAATGGTGCCAGGAATACAGATCACATTGATGCCGAATTTAGAAAGTGCACGAGCTCCACGGAAAGTACCATCACCGCCAATTGCAACAATGCTGTCAAGACCCAGGAACTTGCATGTAGAGACAGCTTTTTTCTGACCGGCTTCGGTTTTAAATTCCTCACTGCGCGCAGTATAGAGAATTGTACCACCTCTGTTGATGGTATGAGCAATCTTGGATTCATCCATCTTAAATACATCACCGGTAATCAAACCATTCCAGCCACGGCGAATACCATAGCACTCGATTCCATGATACAAACAGGTACGGACAACACTACGTACAGCAGCGTTCATGCCAGGGGCATCACCGCCACTGGTAAGTACACCAATTCTTTTGACACTCATAAAAAATCCTCCCATTTGGGTATTTATCTGCATCTCTATTTTACTAGGAGAATCGAAAAATGTAAAGCTTCATTTTATACAATCAAGCAATTTTTTACAAAACTTATATTTAGGTAACCAGACTAATATTTTTAAAATCCTAATTGCAGCATATATTGCTTGATTTTGCCCCTGGGGGGTAGGACGCTCTGACAAAGCTCAAATCATAATGTCCTTATTCTCAACGCAACAAAATTAAAATTTTGTTGCGTTGAGACTTAAGATGTGATATAATAATACTAC
>RCNI01000223.1_pt1 | contig 57495 bp, 41 predicted proteins | sample 2041151 | NCBI WGS metagenome assembly RCNI01 (sample SAMN09708214, study PRJNA481090) | feces metagenome | isolation source: feces | place: Antarctica: Albino Rookery
GAAACTGCGTTCTTTACGGTCGGAACAGAAGTGACTATTCAAACGGATTAATGCAACCGGAATGGGCAACGGATAGGTAGCAATTTTTCCGCTTAACTATTCAAAAAACGGCTTCAAAGCACACATTTACAAATGCGGAATAATGCTGCGTATCTCCCTGAAAGCCAAATAGTTTACATTATTCTTCCTAAATCCATCCGAAATCGGGCGAGTTTTCGTATCTTTGTATGCGGAAAAATGTTTTTTTTATAAATTAGACCGCTCATGATCACCCTTGCAGTCCTCTTCGTGTCCGTTGTCGTCGTCATCGCCGACCGCAGGCTTCTCGATGACATCGGACGAAATCACTCCGACCGGAAATACAGTGTTCTGAAAGTCCTCCTCTGGGCGGACGATCTGCTGCTGCCCACGATGATGATCCTCGGACGCATCCTTCCCGACAACACCGAGCCGTTCTGCTACGCGCTGATGTGGACAAACTGGATCTGGCTGATGACCGTTGCCCCGCGTATGGTTTTCTTCGTGATGCGTTACCTGCACCACCCGCGTATCGGCGCGATACTTGCATCCGGCATCTGCATCCTTTTCGCATGGGGCGCAACCTTCGGACGCACCACGATCCGCCTCACAGAAGAGGAGTACCGATCGCCGCGTCTTCCCGCAGCGTTCGACGGCCTGCGCATCGTGCAACTCACCGACCAGCATGTCGGCACGCTGGTACGTCCCGAAGCGGAACTGAGAAGAATCGTCGAAAACGTAAACGCCCTTCGTCCCGACCTTGTGATCTGCACGGGCGATCTGGTGACGATCCGCTACACGGAACTCAACGCAGCACGCCGCGCAATCCTCGGACGCATCCGTGCACCGATGGGCGTATATGCCGTCCTCGGCAATCACGATGTGGGTGCTTATATTAAAGATACGGTGGCACTGCCCCGCGCCGAAAACACGCGCCGTCTGATCGCTCTTCAGGAAGAGATGGGTTGGCACGTGTTGGACAACGAAAGCATCTTTTTGGAGCGCGGTGGCGACAAGATCACCCTTTCGGGCGCATCGTTCGATGTCGCACAGCGCAAGGAGCGTCACGACCGCGACCTTCCCGCCCTTCATCTGGACGAGGTGTATCGCCCGATCCCCGACTCGCTGTTCAACATCACGGCCGTCCACATCCCGCAATGGTGGGATCAGATCCTCCAGAAAGGATTCGGCGATCTGACCCTTGCCGGCCACGTTCATTCCATGCAATGCAAAATCAATCTCTTCGGACTGGAAATATCCCCCGCACGGATCCTGTATCCCCGTTGGAGCGGTCGTTACGACCAGAACGGCAAGATGCTCTACATCTCCGACGGCACGGGATATGTAGGTTATCCGGTACGTCTGGGAGCCTATCCCGAAGTGACCCTAATAACGCTCAAAAAATGCGAATAACACTCTCTCTGGCCATGACATCCGACGGATTCATGGACGACACCTCTTCCGAACGGCTGATCATCTCCACCCCTGAGGACTGGTCAAAAGTTTACGATTTGCGCACCCGTTGCGATGCCATCATGGTCGGTGCCGAAACTCTGCGCCGCGACAATCCGTCTCTGCTGTTGCGAGACGAGGCGACCCGCGAACGTCGCCGCCGTGCAGGCCTCAAACCCGACATCGCCAAGATCTGCATCACCCGTTCGGGCAACCTTTCGCCCGCGATGCGTTTCTTCACCGAAGGCGATGCCGACCGCTATATCTTCTCGCGCCGCGCCCTGCCCGAACTGGAGGGCAAGGCCTACCTTTTCGTCCACGACGGACGCATCACCGCCCACATGATCGTCGATCAGTTGGAGCGTTGCGGCATCCGCCATCTGCTGGTCGAGGGAGGGGCGCAGACTCTGCGCATGTTCTTGGAAGAAGGGATGGCCGATACGTTGCGCGTGGCGATCAACCCGAGGCTCAAGATCGAGACGCGCGGTCGTGCCCGTTTCGGATTTGAGATTCCCAAGGGCATCCCCTGCCACAAGGAGAACCTCGGCGGCATGAACGTCGCCACCTACACCTTCCACCCCGACACCACCACAGAGGACAAGACCCTGCTCGAAGAGGCGATCGCCGTCAGCCGAAATTGCATCCCCTGCGCCACGTGTTACCGCGTGGGAGCGGTCATCGTGACCGCCGACGGGCAGAAATTCACGGGTTACACCCACGAGACCTCCGCCACGCACCACGCCGAACAGGAAGCCGTCGCCAAAGCACTCGCCTCGGGGGCATCGCTCAAGGGTGCATCCATCTACTCGTCGATGGAACCCTGCTCGAAACGCGCCAGCGAACCCGAAAGTTGCACGGATCTGATCCTGCGCCACGGATTCCGTCACGCAGCCTTCGCGCTCTACGAACCGGGATGCTTCGTCAAGTGTCACGGAGCGAGCCGTCTGCGCGAAAACGGAGTCGATTTAAGAGTCTATCCCGAAATGGGGCATCTGGTCGAAGAGATCAACGCCCACGTGCTGAAGAAATAGGATTTCAAAAAAAGGAAAATATCGCATCAAACATGATCAAGTCCATAGAATGAGTGAAAAGAGATATATAAAATTGAGCAAAAAACAGAGAATAGGATTCTTACTTCTATCTGTATTGTTTGTTTCATGTGCGGCTCTTATGAATCTGTTGTACAGACCATATATCTATGAGAACAATATCTTCGATTTCCATATAACAGATTCAAATTCGAATTTTTTTGCTGTTCCGGCAGCAATATGTTTCTGGTTAAGTATAGAGAAATCTACAATATCGCGTCTAAAGTATTCTCCTCTATATGTCAGTGCAGGCTTTGTGTTATACGAGTTTATCGGTTTGACTTATGATGTCTATGATATATCAGCCACTATAATTTCCGGATGTATCTGTTTTGTGGTAATCTTTTTCATGATAAAAAGAGAAAACGGATTGAACACATCGCTGTAGAGTCGTGCTTCGATGCTGTGGTTACAGTATAGAAGGCGGGAACTTGTGCTTCAATGTCATATAAGACATGAGTTTTGCCTCCTCCTTTCTTTTTTCGGAACTTCACCCATGGAAATGCAGCCGGACATAACGGAATGGTTGTCGAATCAAAAGCATACTTCCGTATGGCTTTTTGCAGATTGATCCACTGCAAAATCCGAAACCCATGAAACGCAAAAACATCTTCATCCTTACGACCGTCGCCCTTGCTGTGGCGGCGGTTGTCATTTTGGGCATCATCCACTACATCGAACGCACCAACTACCGCGCCACCTACCGAATGGCGGGACGCATCGAACACCTCTGTCGCAAGGGGATCGTCCCCGAAGCCAAGCGCGACCGCGCCCTTGCCGCTCTGAAACACCTCGGTTCCATCGCCAAATCGGCACACATCCACTATAAATTGGTCAGCGACGGCAGTCCGAATGCCCCGCCGCAATCCCCACCGACCGCCAACCCGTCATCAATTTGGAAACCTACATGCAGGATGCCGCCGTCTATTCGCCCGTTGCGGGTGAGGTGGCATCGGTGATGGCCTCTGCGGGCGAATTTATCGGTCTGTCCACCCCTGCACTTTCGATTCCCGACACCCGCGACTGCCGGGTGCAATTCAGCATCCGCAAAACGTACCTTCCGGCATTCACGCCCGGTAAGACGATCCCCGCCTACATCCCCGTCTTGGATCGGGAGGTGGAAGTAAAATACCTCTCGCCCAAGACCGATTTCACGACATGGAGCGCAAGCCACCCCACCGACACCTTCGAGATGCGTCTGTTCATCGTCAAGATGGAGGTCAAGGCCTGCGCGAGGATCTTCGTCCCGGCATGAGCGTGCTGATCGACCGCAAAGTGATCCTCCGAACACAAAAAAAGCGGTCTTCCGACTGACGGAAGACCGCTTTACCTTTCAGAGCGATTAATACATGTGGTGGTAGTGAGGATGCCCCGCACCCGAACCGCCACGCATACTGTTCTTTTGCAGGTTGCCCATCCCCTCGTAATCATTCAGATTGTGCGAACCTTTCTTACCGAACACTCGCAAATTATAATTCAACTGAATCATATAATAACGACCGATCACACTGTTCAGCGCATTCTGTGTCCATCCCGACCCCGTCGAACGCTCGAATGCCTTGTTCTGGTTGAAGACATCGTTCACACCGAACATGATCTCACCGCGGTTGTTCTTGAAGATCTTCTTGCCGATCCACAGGTTGCACAGCGTGTAGGAATCATCGTAGTCGTTCGTGAAACCTAAATACTGCGAGTAAGCCACGCTGCCCGTGAAGGTAAATCCCAACGGCAACACGAATTTCATGTTGGCCTCGGCGGTATGGTTGAAATAGCGGTTCTTGATCTTACCGCCCTCGTAATTGTTCTGTGCCTCGTTGTAAGTTCCGTTCCATGACAGTGTGAAATCGACCTTCTCGGAGATATTGCTGCCCAACACCACGCTCGAATTGTAACCCATGTTGTGCGTATCGTTGCGCATGCCGCCCTCGATGATGCCCTCCGCATTGACCGTACCGCCGACCAGCGAAGGAATCTGCGAATAGTTCAAACCCAACGAGATATTCAGGTTGCTCTTCAGGAAACCCACGGGGAAACCGTAACTCCACTGCGAATAGAGTTGGCGATAGCCGTTCAGATTGATGGGCATCGAATAGTAGTTCGGCTTGTAGAGCGTGCCGTCGATCGAGATCTCACCGGGATTCTGCACCAACTGCGTGGCATTATAATCCCGAATGGTACGGAACGACAGCATCCACATAAACGTGCGTCCCTTCTCCATATTGGAGTTCGTGTAGTGGAAACGAATATGATGCGTATAAGCGGGATTCAAGTCGGGATTACCGTGTATGATGTTCTGCGCACTCGACACGTCATACACATTCTGAAGATCCGTCACCGAAGGACTCGATGTATAAGACGAGATGAACAGGCGCAGCGAATTGGCTCGGTTGATGTTCAATCGTCCCATAATGAAGTAAGTCACATTGTCGAATGACTTGTCGATGCGGCTGTCATCCATCGTTCGGGCGCGTGTCGCATCTCCCTCCAAGCGCGAATTTTGATAATAGACATTGGCGATGAACGAACTTTTGTCGCGTGCATAGCGGATACCCGGCCCCACGCTCTGACGTGTGTAGTGACTCGTGTAGGAGTCAGACAGACGCGGATCGGGCTTCAGCCCTCCGATCGCAAAATCTTCCCCCGTATTATAGGCGCGTTTTTCGCTGTCGCGGTCATCATACGAGAAACGATACTGCACGCTCGCCTGCCAATGCTTGGACAACGGCTCCGTATAGGTGGCGTTGGCACGCAACCCGTAGTGTGTCGTGGGGGCATAGGAGCGCAAGTAACGACGTTGCACATATCCTTCGTCCGACCATTCGCCCGTTTCGGGGTCGATTTCGGGACGCTCAGGACGCACGCCCTGCACGTTCGACCACGACACCGAGTTATTCTCGAAATCGGAGTAGCGACCAAATCCGTCCAGCGTGATCGTTCGTCCGTCCTTACCGAGTTTGGCGCGATAGACCAGATAGGTGCTCGCAAAATAACCCGAACGGCTCTGATCCCTGAAATCGTCCGTGCGGCTGTAACCGCTACCCGAATCGGGTGCACCATACTGCCACCCCAGAGTCTGCGACAGCGGGTCGTTCGACTGATAACTGAATTTGGGGCGGATCATCAGGTTCTGGTTTTCCGAGATCTTCCACTCCAGACGACCTTCGAGGCGGTGGTTGAACCCCAACGTATTGGAGTAGCCGCGCGTCTGCAACGTATCGACCTTATAGATCGGAGCCTCGTACCACTTTTCGAGCGAAGAACGGTTGATCGTGCGCGTATTATTGAAGAAGTAACTGCCTTCGAAGGTCACCTGATTGCGTTTTCCCCACACATCCGAGTAGTTCATGCCGACGGCATTGACCGTGGCCACACCGCTCTGCGGGCGTACCATATACTGCCCCGTACCGTGGCGGCCGCCGTGTGCACCGCCCATCTTGCCCGTGACACCCATGATGTCCTCGAACGAGAAATTCTGCTGGTTGATGTTGTTGAACAGACCGATCACCGACAGTCGGCTGTCTTTGTTGAACAGATTGAAGTTACCGCCTGCAATATATTTAACCTTGGCCTCGGTCTTCGTGTCGGCATCGTAACCGATACCGCCGTAGAACTTACCGAACTTACCCTGCTTCATGCGCGAATGGGTCACGATGTTGAGTGCCTTGTAGCCCTCTCCGTCGTCCATGCCCGAAAACTCGGCGGCATCGCTCAGTTTATTATAGACTTCGATGTAGTTCACCGCCTCGGCAGGCAGCGACTTGATCGCCGTGGTGACATCTTCTCCGAAAAACTCCTTGCCATCGACCAATACCTTTTTGACCTCCTCGCCCTGCGCCTCGATCTTGCCGTCGATGACCGTAATGCCGGGCATCTTCTTCAGAAGACCCTCCACATCGGCATCCTCCACGACCTTGAAGGCTCCGGCATTATAGGCCACGGTATCACCGCGCTGCGAAGTACGGATGGCCTTGACCTCCTTGACCACCGCCTCGATCTCGACCCCCTGTTTCATTCCGAGTTGTCCCAGATCAACGGGTGATGACGAGATTTCGATCTCCTTTTTCAGATCGACATAGCCCAAAAACGTCACCTTGAGGCGATACTTGCCTTGGGGTAGGGACTTAAAAGCGATCGCACCCTTATAGTCCGATGTCGTAAAGCGTGGTTTCGCGCCGCTCTCGATCCTCGACAATTCAGCCACGGCACCGGCCACAGCCTCCTTGGAATCCAGATCGACGACCACCAATCGGAGAGACCCCGACTGGGCAAATCCCGTCAGGACTGACAACAAAAAGAAAAATGTGGTTAAAAACTTGTTCATGTGTGTCGGTAAAAATTAAATCGGAGACAAAGATAAACCTTTATTTCAAAACTGTGCCCCACTCACGGGTGAAACGACCAAAACCGAAGGTCAATCGACTTTCTCCGAGGGGTGAAGCACCGGCAAAAAAAAGGTGAGGTACATAAGACCTCACCTTTATATATAAGGAATCTTGCAATTACTTTGAATACGGCTTACGAATCGTTCCGAAATGCGGATCATGCTCGTAGCATTTGCCCTCGTAACCTTTGTCGATGTACTCTTCTTTCGAAGGGTTCTGCTTTACGACGGGTTTCACATGACGCAACTGCTTTTCGCATCGGTGTACTTCGCCCAGACGGATCTCATCGGGGAACTGACGCAAAGGGCGGTTGGTGATGGTCGTGACCATACGCACCTCGCTCGTGGGGGTTGATTTTGGATCAAGTTTAATGAATCTCAACGGAGTTTGTGCCGAAGCCCCCAGCACAAAGAATACGGCCATGGCCGACAAAATCATCTTTTTCATTGTCTTTAACCTTTAAAACCGCTGCAAAGATACTGTTTTTCAAGCAAATTTCAAATCTTCGACCCGAATTTAAAAAATTTCGCCCCCGTCCTGCACCAACCACTGCTTGAACTCCGGGACACGGGCTTTCGACACGACGATTTTTTCGGGCGTATCGACTCCGAGTTGCACCGTAAGACGACCTCCCGGCCATACCCCGATCTCGCGCACGGCACGCCGCGCCACGATAAACTGGCGGTTGGCACGGAAAAACGCCTCCTCCGGCAACAGGGTTTGAAACATCTCCAACGTCTTGTCCATCGGATAGTTGCGTCCGTCGAAATCGCACGCCGTCACCCGTTCGTCCGAAGTATGGATAAAAGCAATGCGGTCACGATGCAGGGGAATGATGCGGTCACGCACATACACCAGAAAAGTCTCCGCACGCCGGCGCGAAACTTCGCACACCCGCTCGCTCGTCCGGCGCAGATCGTACTCCGACAGGCGTTTGAGTTTGTCCAACGCACGGCGCACGCCCGCCTCGTTGATAGGTTTCAAAAGATAATCAATGCTGTTGAGTTTGAAGGCCTCCAGAGCATATTCGTCATAGGCCGTCGTGAAGATGACGGGTGCCGAGACCTCCACCTCGCGGAAAATGCGGAACGAATCGCCGTCCGCCAGATGAATATCCACAAAAAGCAGATCGGGTTCGCCGTGTTCGCGCAACCACTCCACGCTCTCCACCACGCTCTCGGTCATGCCGACCACCCCGATTCGCGGGGCGACCTTCTCCAAAATCGCGCGAAGGTTACGTGCCGCCGCCGTTTCGTCCTCTATGATCAATGCCCGTATCATCACGCCTGTGTTTCGGGTTGCAACAACGGCAGACGCACCACAAATTCCGTGGGCGAATCCTCGATTTCGATTTCACATCCCGCGATCAGCCGCCAACGGTTGCGCAGGTTCTCAAGACCGATACCCGTCGAGGACTCCTCATCGAGTTTCGGGTGTTTGGGGTTCGACACCACAAGCCATCCAGAGTCCGTCCGGATCGACACGCGCAAGGGGTTCGATCGGGTCATCACGTTGTGTTTCACGGCATTGCCCAACAAGGGTTGCAGGGACAATGCGGGAAGCCGCCAACCAAGGTATTCGTCCGCCACCTCCGTTTCAAAGAAGAGTTTGTCCTCGTAGCGGATCTTATAGAGGTATTCGAATGCCGTGGCAAACTGCAACTCCTCCTCAAGGGTCATCAGCGTGCTTTGGCCGTTGCGGATGATGTAACGGAACGTGTAGGAAAGTCGGTCGATGTACTCCAAAGCCTTCTCGCGCTCCGACTCGCGGACGAGCATCGCCAGCGAATTGAGCGAATTGAAAAAATAGTGGGGATTGATCTGACCGACCAACATATTGTAGCGCGTAGTGAGGTTTTCGTTTTTGAGTTTTTCGTTTTCGACCACGACCGCCTGACGCTCGTACAAGAGAAGGTAAATACGCCCGTAGAGCAGTACCACAACCACCGTAAACGAACATTTCATCAACAGCAGGTAGTTGATCCATCGTCCCATCAGAAAATTCGGGAGGATCGTTCCTCGGTGGTAGTTCGTGGCGGGGGCAACGAAGTAAAGCACCACGCCGAGCAACAGCACCACGAAGCATCGCCGTGCGAATGCCCGTGTCGAGAAATCATATCGCGTATGGGTCACCACCGACAGCAGTACGAAAGTCATAAAGGCATAGAACAGCAACTGAATGCCGTGATCCAGCACGGCCGACGGCCGGTTGAAGAACACCGGGCTGTCAAACTCCTTGCCGTTGCGGCGGCTCACCTCGAACAGTACGGAATGCGCCCCCGCGGCACGGGGTTTGATGACGCTTGCCTCAAGCCGGTCGCCCGCCTTCAATTCCCAACGGCGAATGCGGTGGGGCGAGACATAGACCGTGTCACCCCCTTCGTAAATAAGGTATCCGTAACCGTCGGGATGCACCCTCAGGATACCTTCGCCCCTCTTCTCGACCACACACGGCGGGAGGGCGTTCTGCTGTTGGTCGCTGTTGCTCTCCAAAATCATAGCGAGTACGGTCGAGAAATTGACCACAACGCTGATCACCACGGCAAACAACAGATTCAACAACAAACCGGAATATTTCGAAGAGGCTGACATATCGGAATTGTTTTTCAAGGGTTTACTCTTCCTCAGTGTACCACGAAGCGTAGAGACGGTAGTCACGAGCCGTGCGCAGGATGATCTCCTCGCGCTGCTCCTCCGTCACTTCGCGGATGCGGCGTGCGGGAACGCCCGCATACAGCGAATTGGGTTCCAAATGTTCGTTGGAACGCACCAGCGCATTGGCGGCGATGATACATCCCGACGGCACGACGGCATTATCCAAAATGGTCGATCCCATACCGATCAGGCAGTTGTCGCCGATACGCGCACCGTGGATGATGGCATTATGCCCCACCGAAACATCATTTCCGATGATCGTCTGAGAGGGGTGTTTTGATCCGTCGTAGAGCGTATGCAGCACCACTCCGTCCTGAATGTTCGTGCGGTCGCCGATGACAATCTTGTTCACGTCACCGCGCAGGACGGCATTGAACCAGATCGAACAATCGCGCCCGATCGTCACATCGCCGATCAGCGTGGCATTCTCCGCCACAAACGTATTTTCGCCCACCTGCGGCACGTGACCGCGGATTTTCTTGATGAGTGCCATCTTCTACTCCTGTTTTTTAGCCTCCTCCCAGAGGTGTTCCATCTCCTCGGAAGAGAGTTCGTGAAGGGTATGACCTTCGGCCTCGGCCGATTTCTCCATCCGGTTGAAACGATGGATGAATTTCTTGTTGGTGCGCTCCAGAGCCGATTCGGGATCAATGCCGTACAGGCGGCAGGCGTTGATCAGCGCGAAGAACAGATCGCCGAACTCGCCCTCCATGTCGGTTTTCGAATCACGGCGCATTTCGGTTTCGACCTCTGCGATCTCCTCCTTGACCTTATCCCAAACGTCCTCCTTTTTCTCCCAGTCGAAACCCGTTGCGGCAGCCTTCTCGCCTACGCGAAAAGCCTTGACCATGGCGGGCAGCGAACGCGGGACACCGCCCAGCGTACCGCTCTTGCGGTTTTTCTTGCGCAGTTTCAACGCCTCCCAGTTGGCTTTCACCTCTTCGGGCGTGTTGGCGTGCACATCGCCGTAGATGTGGGGATGGATCAACTTGTCGCACAGATCGTTGCAGACCCCCGCAAAATCAAATGCGCCCTCTTCCTCGCCGAGTTTCGAATAGAAAACCACGTGCAGAAGCAGATCACCCAACTCCTCCTTGATACCCGCCATATTGCGGTCGGTAATGGCATCGACCAATTCAAAGGTTTCCTCGATCGTATTGTTACGCAACGACTCGAATGTCTGTTCGCGATCCCACGGGCACTCCTTACGCAGGGTATTCATCACTTCCAGAACCCGGCTCGTGGCCTCCAAACGCTTATCTTGTTCCATGATTTTATAATTTTTATTTATTGCTGTCAGAAGTTTATCTACCCACAAAGGTAGTATTTTCCTCAGAAAATAATAACTTTGCAAGAGACAAAAAATGTATCTCCGACCATGAAACACACCATAGCCGCCGCTCTTTTCTCGCTCGTCGTCCTTCCGGCATGGAGTTGCACCCCGAAAGTACCCCCTCGCTTCACCCTTTCCGCACACACCGAAGTCCGGACGGAGGACGATACGACGCTCCAACCCCTTGCCCGATATACGGCCGACCACTTCGCGGGACGCACCTCCGACGACAATACGTGGGATGTGATCCGCCTTGTGCGTGACACAACACTCGGCGGGGAAGCCTACCGCGTGGAGGTCTCGCCCCGTGGCTGCACCATCCGTGGCGGGGATTACGGCGGTGTGTTCAACGGAGTACAGGCATTTTTCGAGTTGCTTCCCGCGGAAGTCTATGCCCGCCGATGCCCGCCGACCCCGCTTTGCGACACGCTGTTCGAATCCCGTCCCCGATTCCCCTATCGTTCGATGATGCTCGATGTCGCCCGCACGTGGTGCACGGTGGATCAGCTGCTGCGCCAGATCGACCTTTTGGCCTACCACCGCATCAACCGCCTGCACCTCCATCTGACCGATGACGAGGGATGGCGCATCGAGATCAAATCACACCCCGAACTCACCGCAATCGGCGGATTCCGTGGCGGGGATTCGCCCGTGGCACCCGTCTATGGCCGTTGGCACGAGAAATACGGCGGTTTCTACACGCAGGACGAGATGCGTCGCGTGATCCGTTACGCCGCCGAGCGCAACATCGAGATCATCCCCGAAATCGATCTTCCGGGACACAGTCGCACGATCGCCTCGATCCACCCCGAAATCCGTTGCAACTACCGCCCCGACACCCTCCCGACACGCGGATATGATTTCCGCTCGGCGTGGTGTGTCGCCCGCGAAGAGAACTACACCCTTTTGGAGGATATTCTTTCGGAGATCTGCACTCTGTTCCCCACACCCTATGTCCACATCGGTGGAGACGAGGTCGATATGGAGCAATGGCTCCGATGCCCCGACTGCCGCTTTCTGATGCGACGCGAGGGGATGGACTCGCCCGCCGAATTGGAGGATCACTTTCTGAACCGCGCCATCGACATCCTCAAGCGTCACCACAAACGCGCCGCCGTATGGAACGAGGCAGTTGCCACGGCACGCCTTTCGCGCGAGACGCTCGTGTTCGGCTGGAAGGACACCGAGGCCTGCCTCAAGGCTGCCGCCGACGGCTACCCCACGGTCATCATGCCCGGCAAATATTTCTACCTCGACATGCGCCAGACACTCCATGAGGCGGGTCACGACTGGGCAGGCGTGGTCGATGCGCGTCGTCTTTATTCGTTCGACTTCACCAAAGAGGGATTCACCGAAGAGCAGTTGCGCAACGTCGTCGGATTCGAGGGCGCATTCTGGAGCGAGGCATACCTGTCGCACAACCCCGAAAAGAACGATTACCTCGATTATATGTGTTTCCCGCGTCTGACGGTACTCGCCCACATGGGTTGGCACGGTACGGGTGGCGATTGGCAGGAATTTTATCAGACGCTGATCAATACCCACTACGACCGCCTTGCCGCCATGGGTGTTGCCTACCGCCTTTTCCCGCCCCGAATCACCTACCGAGACGGCCTGCTTTCCGCCGAAGCGGACGACAAGTCGCAACTTTTCTATACAGAGCGCGGATCGGCGGAGGAACACCCCTTCACCGCTTCTATTGCGACCGCCTATCCAGCACGCTATCAGTTCGTTTCGCGTTACAAGACGGGACAAAGCCCGCTGACCGTCCACGAGGAGTATTACCGCCGCATCCATCCCGAAGTTACGGTCACCTCGTCGATGGGCGAAAGCGACCGTTTCCCCTACACCAATGCAGCCCGATACCGCGGCATCAGCCGCACCCGTTGCACCGCGCGTCCGGGCGACTGGATCTGCTATACGTTCACCCGCAATCTCTCGGCCGAGGAGATCTTGGTGCAGACGGGTAATCCGCAACTGCCCAAATCGCTCTTTATCGAGGGGGTGGTCGAGACATCCGAAGACGGACACACCTACCGCAAGGCGGGCAACCTGAAAAACGGAATGCTCATACTGCGTCAGCCGCGAAACCTGAAATCCATCCGCATCACGGCGACTTCGGATCTTCGTGACGGCACGCCGTTCATCACGATCGAACCGCTGAAAATCCGCCCCGTGGAGCGGGCGACAAAATAAAACCAGCCCGAAATCCGTTTTTATAACAGAGACATGCCCTCGAAACTCTCCATAACACTGCTGACGCTTGCCGTATTGTTCGAAACGGTTCTGCTGCTTTCCCCGATCGAGGCCGCACAACCGCCCGTGCGCTACGGACGGGGATTCTATCGCATGGAGGATCAGATCACAGGGAACGACACCCTTCCGCATTTCTACATCCGTCCCGTGGTGGTCTATCACCGCAAAAAAGACATGCGCCGCTATTGGAAGTTGGTACGTGCCGTCAAGCGGGTGTATCCGCTGGCACAGATCGCCAAAGCCAAAATGCGCGAAATGGAAGGCGAACTCGACAAACTGCCCACCCGCAAGGAGCAGCGTCAGTACATCCGCGGGGTCTATCACGACATCAAGGAGGAATACACCCCCGTCCTGAAACACATGACCCGCACCCAAGGCAAAGTACTCCTGAAACTCATCGACCGCGAGACGGACTACACCGCCTACGAAGTGTTGCGCGAGTTCCGCGGAGGCTTCATTGCGGGCTTCTGGCAGACCGTGTCGCGCATCTTCGGACAAAACCTCAAATCGGAATACGACAAGGAGGGACGCGACAAAATGCTCGAACAAATCATCATCTACTACGAAAAAGGATTGCTCTAAAGGGTGAAATTCTCCTTAAATTGAGGAAATTCTTTATTTATTAAGAGTATTTTTTTATCTTTGTGGGCAAAATTTAAGCCGATTATGTTTGAAAATTTAACCGATAAACTCGAACGGTCGTTCAAGATCCTCAAAGGTGAAGGCAAAATCACCGAGATCAACGTAGCCGAAACACTCAAGGAGATCCGTCGCGCTCTGATCGACGCCGATGTCAATTATAAGGTCGCCAAGAACTTCACCGACGAAGTGAAACAAAAAGCATTGGGACAGGACGTACTCACCGCCGTCAAACCGGGTCAGATGATGACCAAGATCGTCCGTGACGAACTCGCCCAACTGATGGGCGGCACGGCCACCGACATCAATCTGGAGGGTCAGCCCGCCGTGGTGCTGATCGCAGGTTTGCAAGGTTCGGGTAAAACCACATTTTCGGGCAAACTGGCCAATCTGCTGAAGACCAAAAAGAACCGTCAGGTGTTGCTCGTTGCGGGCGACGTGTATCGTCCCGCCGCAATCGACCAGTTGAAGGTACTCGGCGAGCAGATCGGTGTGGAGGTCTATACCGAGCCCGAAAACCGCAACCCGGTGGAGATCGCACGAAACGCCATCGCCCTTGCCAAGCAGAAATCCTACAATGTCGTGATCGTCGATACGGCCGGTCGTCTGGCTGTCGATGAGGAGATGATGCAGGAGATCACCGCCGTCAAAGCCGCCGTCAATCCCTCGGAGACCCTCTTCGTGGTGGATGCCATGACGGGTCAGGATGCCGTCAATACCGCCCGCGAATTTAACGACCGTCTCGATTTCGACGGCGTTGTCCTCACCAAGTTGGACGGTGACACACGCGGCGGTGCCGCCATTTCGATTCGTTCGGTGGTAAACAAGCCGTTGAAATTCATTTCAAGCGGCGAGAAGATGGATGCCCTTCAAGTATTCCACCCCGAACGTATGGCCGACCGTATTTTAGGTATGGGTGATGTCATCTCGCTGGTGGAGCGTGCACAGGAGCAGTTCGACGAAGAGGAGGCACGCAAACTGAAGAAGAAGTTGGTGAAGGATCAGTTCAACTTCGAGGACTTCATGGCGCAGATCCAGCAGATCAAGAAGATGGGTAATCTGAAGGATCTGGCTTCAATGCTTCCCGGCATGGGCAAGATGCTCAAGAATGTCGATATTCCCGACGATGCCTTCAAGCAGACCGAGGCGATCATCAACTCGATGACCCCCAAGGAGCGTCAGCATCCCGAAATCATCAACGCCAAACGCCGCGAACGCATCGCCAACGGTTCGGGTACGACACTTGCCGACGTGAACCGACTGATGAAACAGTTCGACGAAACGCGCAAGATGATGAAAGCCGTTGCCGGAGGCGGTCTGAACATGGGTAAGATGGCCGGCATGATGCGCAAAAAAAGAAGATAGACTCCTTAACAAAATTCACAGAAAGGTTTGACGAAAAAATCGTCAAACCTTTTTTATGCCCTTTTGTTTTTCCCGACACTTCCCAAAAAGACAGGATAACCCTCAAAAAATCATCCCCTGTCGCCCCCATAAGTTAGGAAAACCGCGAATAAATTCCTATCTTTGGGGGTTAAAACAAGAAATGTCATGAACCACAAATCAGGCTTTGTCAATATCATCGGTAATCCGAATGTGGGTAAATCCACCCTCATGAACGCATTGGTCGGCGAAAAACTGTCGATCATCACCTCCAAGGCACAAACCACCCGCCACCGCATCATGGGTATTGTGTCGGGTGACGATTTTCAGATCGTCTATTCCGATACGCCCGGTATTCTGAAACCCGGCTACAAGTTGCAGGAGTCGATGATGAAGTTTGTCGAGGGTGCCGTGCAGGATGCCGACGTGATCCTCTACGTGACGGATACCGTCGAGCAGAGCGACCGTTCGGAGCGCATCATCAACGAAATCCGCCGGAGCGGCATCCCTGCCATTGTGGTCATCAACAAAATCGACCTTTCGTCGCCCGAAGCCCTCGAAATCCTTGTGGACAAGTGGCACCGGCAGTTGCCCGATGCCGCGATCGTTCCGACCTCGGCCAAGGAGCAGTTCAACATCGAGGGTCTGTTTCACATGATTCTGGACAAACTGCCCGAAGGTCCCGCATTCTACCCCAAGGACACGCTTACGGACAAAACGATGCGTTTCTTCGCGTCGGAGATCATCCGCGAGAAGATCCTCAAGTTCTACGACAAGGAGATCCCCTACTGCTGTCAGATCGAGATCGAATCCTACAAGGAAGAGCCCACGATCGACCGCATCAGTGCCACAATCCACGTGGCGCGCGAATCGCAGAAGGGCATCATCATCGGCCACCGCGGCGAGATGCTCAAGAAAGTGGGCATGGCAGCCCGTAAGGATATGGAGGAGTTTCTCGGCAAGAAGGTCTTCCTGCAACTCTTCGTGCGCGTGAGCGACGACTGGCGAAACGACGAACGCAAACTGCGTCAGTTCGGTTACGAACAAGATTAATTCACAAAAACCTCACAAACGATTTTTATACAGATGCGACACCTCATGCGACAGACCTTTGTCGGGCTTCTTTTCCTCATCACGCTCCTTTGCGGGGAAAAGGCGCATGCACAATACAACCGGGACTATTTCTTCTGGGTCGGCCGCACCTGCATGATGAACAACGATTATCAGGAGGCCATCCGCACACTCAACACCCTGTTGCGCTTCGACGAGGACGCCTTCGAGGGCTATTTCCTGCGCGGTATCGCCAAATACAACCTCGACGATCTGATCGGTGCCGAAGCCGATTTCTCGACCGCCATCCGCTACAATCCGGTTTACACACAGGCCTACACCTACCGCGCCATCACCCGTTCGCGACTGGGAAATTATGACGATGCGTTGCAGGATTTCCGCGAGGCGATCGACCTGAGGCCCGACCTTCCGGGTGCTTATTACAGCCGCGGCGTGACGCGCCTTTTGAACCAGCAGTTCAAGGAGGCGATCGAGGACTTCAACAAATTCCTGTTGCAGGAGAATAAGGTTGCCGATGCGTGGATCTGTCGCGGATTGAGTTACCTCAACCTGAAGGACACCACCCGCGCCTACACCGATTTCAACCGCGCCATCAAGACCAATCGCGAAGACCCCAACGGCTACAACCGTCGCGGTGCGCTCTACCTTGAGCAGAAACGCTATCCCGAAGCCGAATGGGACTTCAACAAGGCGATTTCGTGCGATTCGACATACGTGCTTTCCTACTTCAACCGCGCACTGGTTTACTCCTCGACCCATCGTCCGATGAAGGCTCTGGAGGATTTCGACCATGTAATCCGTCTGGATTCGACCAATTCGCTGACCTACTTCAACCGCGCCATCCTGCGCGCCCAGATCGGCGACTACAACCGTGCGCTGGACGATTACAACAAGGTGGCACTCTACTCGCCGAACAACGTGTTGGTCTATTACAACCGCGCGGGTATTCATGCCCAGTTGGGTGCTTTGGAAGAGGCGGTAAAGGATTATTCGCACGCCATCCGCCTCTATCCCGACTTTGCGAATGCCTATCTGTTCCGTTCGCAGTTGCGCATGATGCTCAACGACCCGAAAGGAGCCAAGAAAGACCGCGAAACCGCAAACCGCAAAATTGCCCAATATCGTTCGCGTCTGAGCGATTCGACCTACTCGATCTATGCCGACACCACCCAACACTTCGACCGTCTGTTGTCGTTCGACAGCAAGTTGGCGGGCGGCAGTTTCGAACGCATCACGGGTCACAACGGCGGACGCGAGGAGATGCGTCTGTTGCCGCTGTTCAAGTTCACGCTGCAACGTCCCGACACGGCTCTTGTTGTCGAACACTACCGTCTGCAACGTGTCGAAGACTTCAAGCAGAAGATCGGCAACCGTCTGCTGACGCTCTCGTGCCGCGACACGAACCTCGAAGCCGATTCGCTCGTCATGCTCGACCGCGAATACACCGCAAAGATCAAACAGGGCAACACCTCGTGGGAGATGCTCTTCCAACGCGGTATTTCGCAATCGCTCATCAAGCAATACACCAATTCGGTCAATACGCTGACGCAGGCCATCGAACTCAATCCGGGCAATCCGTTCCTCTATCTGAACCGTTCGACGATCCGTGCCGAGATGATCGACTTCATCTCCTCGATCGACAACTCCTACCAGCGCATCACGATCGACTCGGATCCCGCGGCACGACTGAACAACTCGTCGAAACGCACGTACAGTTACGATGAAGCCGTCGCCGACCTGAACAAGGCCGTCAAACTCTATCCGGGCATGGCACACGCCTACTACAACCGCGCCAACCTGCATGCACTGTCGGGATGTCTGCCCGAAGCCTTCGAGGATTACACGAAAGCCATCGAACTCAACCCGCAATTTGCCGAGGCCTACTATAACCGCGGCATGATCCAGATCTTTATGAAGGATACGCGAAAGGGATGTCTTGATCTGTCGAAAGCGGGCGAACTGGGCATCGAGGAGGCCTACAAACTACTTAAAGAACACATGAAGAATGAGGAATAATCACTAATCTAAATTTAAATAAATCATGGTAGAAAAAGTACAAAGAAAACTGAATGATTCGGCCGTCGTCCGTTGGACGGCGCTGATTCTGATCGCGCTGATGATGTTCTTCGGCTACATGCTGGTCGATGTAATGTCACCACTGCAAAACCTGCTCGAAACCCAACGCGGCTGGACTCCCGACGTGTTCGGATTCTACGGCAGTTCGGAGTTCATGCTGAACGTGTTTGTCGGATTCCTGATCTTCGCAGGTATCATCCTCGACAAGATGGGTGTCCGCTTTACGGGTGTGCTGTCGGCTTCGCTGATGGTCATCGGTGCCGCCATCAAACTCTACGGCGTAAGCGATTATTTCGTGGGCGGCGGTTTCGGCTTCGAGTTCTTCTCCTCGTTCTTCTCCTCGTTCCCCGCATCGGCCAAGGTCGCCTGCATCGGCTTCATGATCTTCGGTTGCGGTTGCGAGATGGCCGGTATCACCGTATCGAAAGCCATCGCCAAGTGGTTCAAGGGTAAGGAAATGGCTCTGGCCATGGGTCTTGAGATGGCCATCGCCCGTCTGGGTGTGTTCGCCGTGTTCCACATGTCGCCGTGGTTGGCCAACATGGGTGAGCCGAGCGTGGTTCGTCCTCTGGCATTCAACGTATTGCTGCTCGTTGTCGGTCTTCTGACCTTCACCGTGTTTACCTTCATGGACCGCAAACTCGACAAGCAACTCGGTGGCGAGGAGGAGGCTGAGGCCGAAGTACCGTTCAAGGTCAGCGACCTGAAGAAACTGTTCACCAGCAACGTATTTATGACGGTTGCCTTCCTGTGCGTACTCTACTATTCGGCCATCTTCCCCTTCCAGCGTTTCGCCACAGGTATGTTGGAGAGCCGTCTGGGTCTGCCGACCGAAGAGGCTTCGGGTCTGTTCTCGTGGTTCCCGATCGGAGCCATGATTCTGACGCCGCTGCTGGGTGCATTCCTCGACAACAAAGGCAAGGGTGCCACGATGCTGATGATCGGCTCCGTACTGATGTGCGGTTGCCACCTGATCTTCGCCCTCGCCCCCATGACCACCGCTCTGGCTTACGGCGCAATCGTGCTGCTCGGCATCTCGTTCTCGCTGGTTCCCGCCGCCCTGTGGCCTTCGGTTCCCAAATTGGTCGAGGAGCGTTACCTCGGTTCGGCCTATTCGGTAATCTTCTGGATTCAGAACTTCGGTCTGTGGTTGCTCCCCATCACCATCGGTGCCGTATTGAACGGCGTTAATCCCGGTGTTGCCGAGAATATCAAATCGTTGCAGGATAACATGGAGGGTCTGAACAAGATCGAAATGTCGCTCACCGAATTGAACAATGCCGAGTTGGCTACGATCACCGAGGGTATGACTGCCGATCTGAAACAGACTTCGGCATGGAAACAGGACGCATCGCGTCAGGAGATGGTCTTGAAGTTTGAGGACTACTCGAACCAACTTTCGACGATCGCTTCGCAGTCCGAGGAGCATCAGGCCGCTCTGGGTCAGCACATCGAGAAGATGAACGGTCACATCACCGCTCTGAAGGCTCAGGAAAATACGGTTTACAACTACCGCATCCCGATGTTGATCTTCGCCAGCCTCGGAGTATTGGCATTCTTCCTTGCATTCCACCTCAAACGCGAGGATCAGAAGCACCACTACGGTCTGGAGTTGCCCAACATTCAGAAATAATCGGGGCACTCCCCGAAAATACAACGGGCGGAATCCGCAATGGATTCCGCCCGTTTTTTTATGCTTCAAAATAAGGATTACTTTTCCTTCACCTGATCGTAAACCTCCAAGATGCGTTCGCACATCTTGTCCCACGAAAAGCGTTTGCGCTCCTCGTGGCAATTTTCCGCAAATCGTTCCAGCACTCCGGGCGCATAGATCCGATCCGCCACCGCATCGGCATTTGGGGCGCAGACATACCCCACACGTCCGTCCGGCACGATCTCCTTCAGGCCGCCGACATCGGTCACGATCATCGGGGTCGAGAACTGATACGCAATCTGCGTCACACCGCTCTGCGTGGCACTCTTGTAGGGTTGCACCACACAATCCGCCAAAGAGAAGTAATATTTCACCTCGCTGTCGGGAATAAAGCAATCGCGCATGACCACCTCCTCGTCCAGACCGAGGTCGTGAATCTGTTTGAGGTAAGGGCCTTGAGGCGTGTAAAATTCTCCCGCCACAATCAGTTTCACGCCCTTCATTTTCCCTGCCGATTTGAGTTTTGCCCACGCATCGAGCAGGATGTCCAAACCCTTGTAATCGCGGATCAGTCCGAAAAAAAGCACGTAACGCTCGTCGGGATCGAGTTTGAGTTGTCGGACAGCCTCCTCGCGCGAGACGCGGGTGCCGAAATTCTCAAACAGAGGATGGGGCGAAAACAGGGCGGGAGCCGAAGTATAGGCCTTCAATTCGCCGTGTACCTGCTCCGACATATAGACAAAGCCATCGACCGAATCCAAAAAATAACGATTGAACGAATGATCGACAAAATGAGATTCGTGGGGTTCGACGTTGTCGATCTGACACAACACCTTCGTATGGCCGTTGCGGCGTGCCAGTCGGGCAATCGACCCGAAGGCAGGTGCCATAAACGGAGTCCAATATTTCAACAGGATAAAGTCGGGACGTTCACGACGCAGACGACGCCCCACCCGCCACCAATTGAACGGATTTACGGTGTTCAACGAGCGCATGATCTTCAAATCGTCGGGTGCAGGCGTTGATACGGTCTGACTTTTGCCCGGAAAAAGAATCGAGGGATATTGCAGGGTGAAGGTTTCGATCGTGACCTGATGTCCCTGCCGCATATAGGTGCGCGCCATGATCTGCATGATCGAAGCCAGTCCGCCGCGATAGGGATGCGCGGGTCCCAAAACAGTAATTTTCATAAGAAAATCATATTCGTGAAAGCCGTGCGGGATGTTCCCGCACGGAACGGAAAGGACACTCTTTCCTCTACAAATATAGAGATTATTCGCTTGCCGTCAAAGGATTTTCCGACAAAACAAAGACCATAAAACCCGCCCCGCATGGTGCGAATCACGAAAAAAAACGTATCTTCGCAACAAAAGGGACACTCAGATGTTTCCCCGTCACAAAACCCGTCAAATGCCATGAAACGAATTTTACTTTTCGTCCTTGTGCTGCTCATGTCGGTCTCCTGCCGGAAGAGCACACCCAACGACCGCGCCCTGTTCAATCTTCAGGGTAACGTGCGGGATCTGACCATCACCAAATCCTCGGAAGCCCTGCCCGACGAAACGGTTACGACGATCCACTTCTCGAAAGAGGGTATGATCACCAACGACGACTCGCATTTCAACATCGACCGCTCCTATGGCGCACTCCATGTCAAGGGCGGATGGGGCGTAAAAATCTCCCACGACCTTCAGTTCGACGACGAGGGTCGTCTGTACCACTACACGACCGAAGATCGTTCGTTGCCCCAGCCCCTCATGACCGAGACAACGCTCCTTTATGAGGATGCCCGCCGTCTGCCGCGTGCCATGCGCGTGGTAAGCCGCCAAGGCGACAACCCGCCCGCCGTAACCGAGGGTGAATTTACCTACGAAACCGATCACATGGGCAACTGGACGCAACGCACATGGAACGGCGAACGCGAACAGCGTAAAATCACCTACTACAACAACGACCGCAGCGTGGAGAACTGCCCCATGAGCCAGTATCTCGACTGGCGTCTGGTCATACTGCTGCTCGTATCGGTTTTGATCGCCCTGCCGATGCTCCTCCACATGTTGCGCCGCACGATACTCCGCAAAAAACGCGAACCGATGACCGAAGGTCGTTTCCGAGACCTGCGTTCGGCTGCCGGATCGGAAGTCGAGGCTTCGGCTTCGGAGTGCGCCAAGGCACGCGAATACCTTACGGAGATTGATTCTCTGTGGGAGACGCTTCCCGTCACGATGAACGACCAACCCCAGAAAGCCCCCCTCACCCACAGCCAGATCCTAAAATCCGACCGACTTCTGCGTCAGGTTTATGCCATCCGCCCGACCGACAGGAAGATCATCGACGAATACAACCGCCTCGGCGACATTCTCAACAAGATGGAGGATCGCGTCTTTTCGGGTTCGTGGCTCTTTGTTCTCACGACACTCGTCATCCTGCTCGGCGTATCACTGTGGACTTCCGAATGGATCTGTCTGATCGCAGGCATCCTCTGTTCGGTACTCTACGCCTTGGGTTCGATGCGTCCCGTATTCATGCACCTGCGCCGTGAAATCCGTCACGGAAAGCAACGCGACGGATTCGTTGCGGTGGTTTTCGGTACGATTTTCGGTACGCTCACCCCGCGTAAATCCCGCGCCATGATGCGCAAATGGAATCCCGATGCCCACATCATCGAGGTTCACGGAGCCGAACGCATCCTGTTTGTGATTGTCGGCATCGTGGTGATGATCCTCTTCACGCTGTTCATGTGGGCGATCGCCATCATCAACTACCTGCGCAACTATATTATATATATGTAGGATTTCCCCGACACACGAAGCGGGCTGACTTGCATCATTCCAAGTCAGCCCGCTTCTTTTTATCAAAAATGGGGAAAATGCTCTATTTCCATTCGACGGCACCCCTCAGGGCAACATACTCGCCGTCGGCCGAGATTTCGTAACGCGCCCCGCGGTCGAGGTGCTCGCAACCGACCGTGAGGGTCTGTCCGTAGCGGCACTCCTTCATGAAGTGCAGATCGAAGCGCATGGGTTCTTCGCACGCGGGCAACTCGACGGGCAGCATGTCGAACATCAGGTCGATGTAGCGCATCGTATTGACGTGGCGGTTGAAGTCGATGTCGCTGTATGCCACGCGGTGAACCATCTCTTCGGAGGGGATCACATTGCGTATCTTGACGGGTTTGGTCATCGGCGAAGGCTCATCGACAAGGGCATCGCGATGGGAATCGCCCACCCAACTCAGATCGACGGCACGGCGCGAAGTCATGTCGATCATCGCCCATTCGGTCACGGCGCGACCGATCGGACGGGAATCTTCGCCCCGAATTTCAAAATTGCGGGTGGAGAGCAAACGTCCGTACTCGCTGATCCACGTCGCCACGCGATAGGCCTCGTGCTGGTCGGGACGACGATCCACCTCGACCGCCATACGCGAGAGTACCCACGAGTGATTGTTTGCCAACAAATCATCCACACCGAAACCCTTGCCCAGCGCATCACGACCCGCCGTATTCAGCACCGCCGAGATCAGATTGGGGATGGTCATCTTCAACGTGAAATCCACCTCGTGCGGTTCGACCCGATAATCGTAAATTGACTTTTCTGCCATAATCTTCGTTTTTCGTTTCAACAAATGTACGATTTTCCCTCGAAACCCCGCTCGATTACTTGTCGTAAAAAATGCCCGGAAATCGTCCTTTTCGGGAACTCCGCTCCGCATCTGAATCCGCAAAAACCACAAAACCGAAAATATTCATCGAAAAACGATAAATATTATTGGAATTTCAGAAAAAAGATTTACCTTTGCTTTCGGAAAAATAAAACCAAACACGCAGCAGACTTATGCAGCAGAAAAAAAGAATGTACCGCCACCTGTCGGTGATCTACATCATCTACTTCGTAGCCCTGATTCTGGGTACCTCGCCGCACTTCATCGCGGGTTTTGCCGACAGTTACCGTCAGGCAACCAGTAAGGGGACGCCCGACCGTTTTGCCTATGTGGTCAAAGCCCCGCTCGACATCAATTCTTCGCACATCGAAGTGGAGGGGCTTCCCGAAAACATCTCGCCGTCGGTAGCCCGACTCTGTCTGATGGTTTCGACCGACGAAGAGATCACATGGGGCAGTTCGTTCCGCACCTTTGCCGACAGCCCCTTCGCCTTCTCGATGTTGTGGTTTGCAACAATCGCCTCACTTGCGATACTCGTGCTTTTTGCACTGATCATCAATTCGCTGCGCAAATCCATCCGCGACGAACAACCCGTTCACCACGCCAACATCGTCCGCACCCGATGGATCGGAGGACTGATCATCCTGACGGTGCTCTGCGACAGCATCATGCAGACGATCAATGCCCGCGAGGCCGCCCGTCTTCTGGCCGACACCCCGTTGCACGTTCTGGACGGTTTTCAATTCGATTACTGGAATTTCATCATCGGCCTCCTGTTCATCTTCATGGGCGAGGTGTTCTCGATCAGTTCGCAGTTGAGCGAAGAACAAAAATTCACCATCTGAAACACCCTTACGAAAATGACTCGGACAACCAAACGCAATAAAGAAAGGAGTACACTATGGCAATAATCATCAATGTCGATGTCATGATGGCCAAACGCAAGATGCCGCTCGGCGAACTGGCCGACCGGATCGGTCTTACGGCCGCCAACCTCTCCATTCTCAAGAACGGGAAAGCCAAGGCCGTGCGTCTGTCCACTCTTGAGGCAATATGCCGCGAACTGGAGTGCCAGCCGGGCGATGTGCTGGAGTACCGACCCGAAAAAGAGGACGAAGCACCTCCCGAAAAACCGCATGAATAAATTTTTTCAGCACAAACAAAGGATAATCCCCGAAAAATATTATATCTTTAATGTTTGTAATGTGCATATCCCTTGGAGGGATGCACCTCGCAACCCGGAAATTCAAAACAAAACAAGAAATACCTAACAAAAAAACCTATGAAAAAATTAATGATGGTACTTCTCGCAGCATTTGCCGCGAGCACCGCTTTTGCGATTCAGGGAACTCCCAAACAGCTCCCGATGGATCCGTCCGTACGCAAGGGTAAACTTGCCAACGGTATGACCTACTACATCCGCCACAACGAAAAGCCCAAAGGACAGGCCGACTTCTACATCTGGCACGACGTAGGCTCCATTCAGGAGAACGACGACCAGCAGGGTCTGGCCCACTTCCTCGAACACATGGCCTTCAACGGCACGAAGAACCTTCCCGGCAAAACCATGATCGAATACTTGGAGAAAATCGGTGTGAAGTTCGGCAACGACCTGAACGCCTACACCACTTGGGATCGTACGGTTTACAACATCAACAATGTTCCGACCAAACGTCAGGGTTGCATCGACACCGCACTTTTGATCCTGCACGACTGGTCGCACTTCCTGTCGCTCGAAGCATCGGAGATCGATGCCGAGCGTGGTGTGATCATGGAGGAGTTGCGTACGCGCGACAACGCACAGTGGCGTTCGCAGTACAAGATGATTCAGGCTCTGACCCGCGGCACGCGCTACGAAGAGCGTAACCTGATCGGTTATCTGGACTATCTGAAGACATTCGAGCACCGCGTACTGCGCGACTTCTACCAGCAGTGGTATCGTCCCGAATATCAGGCCATCGTCATCGCCGGTGATATCGACGTGGACAAGGTCGAGGCTCAGATCAAGAAGTTGATGAAGGACATCGCCCCCTCGAAGAAGAACGCATCGAAGAAAGAGACGATCATCGTTCCCGACAACAAGGAACCGATCGTCAGCATCTACACCGATCCCGAAATGCAGTCCACTTCGGCTCGTGTGATCATCAAACATCCGGCACGCCCCGAAATCTGGAACAACACGGTGGAGGGTATGCGTGAGGATCAGATCAACGTCTTCTTCAGCCTGATGGCCAACAACCGCATGCAGGAGATCGCCATGCAGCCCAATGCTCCCTTCCTTCAGGCAGGTTTCAGCACGGGTGGCGTAGGTCTCTGCCCGACGCTTTCCGGTACGACGGTTTACGTAGGCACGCCCGACGGTGAGTTGATGCGTGGTTTCGAGGCCGTTTATGCCGAGATGGAGCGCATCCGCCGTTTCGGTTTCACCGAAGGTGAGTTGCAGCGCGTCAAGAAAGATATGACAAGTTGGTTGGATGCCGCTTATGCCAACAGCAAGAACCGCACCAACGACGAGTTGGTTCAGGAGTGTCTGAACAACTACGACAATAATTCCTCGCTGATGGCCAGCGAAGAGGAAGAGGTCATCATGCGTAAGTTGATCGCCGAAATTTCGCTTGAGGAAGTCAATAAGCACATCGCCGATCTGATCTCGTCGGAGAATCAGGTGATCATCGTCAATGCTCCCGAAAAGCAGGATCTGGCCAACCCCACCGAGCAGGAGATCCTCGCCGCACGCGAGAAGGCCATGAATGCCGAACTGACTCCTTATGTTGATTCGACGGTCGATGCTCCGCTGCTCGATCCCTCGATCCGGTTGAACGGCTCGCCCGTACAGACCACCTCGCAGGATCAGCTGATGGGTACCACCGAGTGGATTTTGAAGAACGGCATCAAGATCATCGTTAAGCCGACGACATTCAAGGCTGACGAGTTGCGCATGTACGGTTTCGCCAAAGGCGGTCTGGCACTGCTGCCCGCAGAGGAGCACCACATGGGCGAACTGCTGACCACGTTCACCTCGATGTCGGGTATCGGTCAGTTCAACGCACAGGATCTGTCGAAACAACTCGCCGGCAAGAACGCAGGCGTATCGCCCGGCGTGTCGAACTACGAGTGTTCGATGAACGGTAACTGCGCCCTGAAGGATATGGAGACCATGTTCCAGTTGCTCTACCTGCACTTTACGCAGCCCCGCTTCGGCGAAAACGAGTACAACATCGCCATGAACATGATCCGCACGCAGTTGGCCAACATCAAGACCAACCCCGATTACCTGATGAACGAGGCTCGTTCGGCAGCCCTCTACAACAACAACCCCCTGCGTCAGGAACTCACGCTGGAGGATCTCGACAAGTTCGATTTCAAGAAACTGCCCTCCATCTACAAGAAACTCTTCCCCGGAGCCAATGGTTACACGTTCGTATTCGTCGGCAACGTCGATCTCGACGCGTTGAAACCCATGGTTGAGAAATATATCGGTTCGCTGCCCACCGACAACGAGAAAATCGAGAAAGTCGATGATAACGTCCGCATCACACGCGGTCACGTCGAGAAGGAGTTCCGTTGCAGCATGCAGCAGCCCAAGGTCTCGGTATTCTACAACTACCTCGGCGACAGCGACGCTTCGATCAAGGAGTCGTTGGCTGCCCGTTTCCTCGGTGAGGCTCTGAACTCGCGTTACCTGATCTCGATCCGTGAGGAGAAGGGCGGTACGTACAGTGTAGGTGTTTCGGGTATGGTTCAGAACACCCCCGAAAAGATCTACCGTCTGGTCATCATGTTCGACACGAACGAGGCTATGGCCGACGAGTTGATGGAGATCATCGTCAAGGAGATCGAGAACATCGCCAAGAACGGCCCCGTTGTCGAGGATATCGAGAACCACCGCAAGTTCCTGCTGAAGAGTTGGGAGAACAGCCTCGAAAACAACGGTGCATGGATCAATTACATCACCGTCAAGGAGACGCTCGGTCTGAACTACGTTGCCGACTACGAGAAGGCCATTCGAGAATTGACTCCCGCCGATGTACAGGCTATGGCCAAGCGCGTACTCAAGGACAAGAACCTTATACATGTGGTAATGCGTCCCGAAGCAAAATAAGTCGCAAGAAACACAAAATTCCAAACAGAACGCAGGTGTCCCGCTTGAGACACCTGCGTTTTTTATGCCTCATACCCGACAAAATCACGGGACAAACCCTCCGAGAAGTTGAAAATCAAAAAATAAAATCGTAACTTTGAGAGTTGAAACAAGAACCATTTAATTTTTTAAACAGAATAAACATTATGAAAGCCTTGATTATCGGCGCCGGTGGCGTCGGAACGGTTGCCACTCAGAAAATTGCCGCCAACCCCGTATTCACGGAGGTGATGCTGGCAAGCCGTACCAAATCGAAATGCGACGCGGTGGCTGCGGCCATCGGCGGAAATCGTGTCCGGACCGCTCAGGTCGATGCAGACTCGGTACCCGCCCTGTGCGAATTGTTCCGTTCGTTCAAACCCGACATCGTTGTCAATCTGGCACTTCCCTATCAGGATCTGACCATCATGGATGCCTGCTTGGAGTGTGGTTGCAACTATCTCGATACGGCCAACTACGAGCCTAAAGACGAGGCACACTTCGAATATTCATGGCAGTGGGCATATCAGGATCGTTTCAAGGCCGCAGGCCTGACGGCGATCCTCGGTTGCGGTTTCGATCCGGGTGTTACGGCCATCTTCACGGCCTATGCCGCCAAACACCACTTCGACGAGATCCACTACCTCGACATCGTGGACTGCAATGCCGGCAACCACGGTATGGCATTCGCCACAAACTTCAATCCCGAAATCAACATCCGCGAAGTGACCCAGAAAGGTCGTTACTACCAGAACGGCGAGTGGGTCGTAACCGAACCCCACGAGATTCACAAACCGCTGCACTACCCCGAAGTCGGCGAGCGCGAATCGTACCTGATCTACCACGAGGAGTTGGAGTCGCTGGTGAAGAACTACCCCACGATCAAACGCGCCCGTTTCTGGATGACGTTCGGTCAGGAGTATCTGACCCACTTGCGCGTTATTCAGAACATCGGTATGGCTCGTATCGACCCGATCATGTACAACGGTGTCGAGATCGTCCCCATCCAGTTCCTGAAGGCCGTGCTGCCCGATCCCAAGTCGCTGGGTGCCAACTACCACGGTCAGACTTCGATCGGTTGCCGTATCCGCGGTATCAAGGACGGTAAGGAGCACACCTACTACATCTACAACAACTGCGACCACGAAAAGGCATTCCACGAAACGGGAACGCAGGCCGTCAGTTTCACGACGGGTGTTCCCGCCGCACTCGGTGCTTCGATGTGGGCAAAGGGTCTGTGGCGCGGTGCAGGCGTATTCAACGTCGAGGAGTTCGATCCCGATCCTTTCCTGAAGGAGTTGGGCGAGCAGGGTCTGCCTTGGCACGAACTGTTCGATGTCGATATCGAATTGTAATATTTCATAAGACACATTACACGGAGTTTTCCCCAAAAGAGGGAGAACTCCGTTTTTTTATGTCTGCCGATCGTGAGTTTTCGTACAAATTCCGTATCTTTGAATTTTCACCAAACCCCGTCGGAATATGTCGGCATTCAGATTAAAAGTTTTTGAGAGCGTCGCCCGCAATTTGAGTTTCACCAAATCCTCGCGCGAACTCTTCATCTCGCAGCCCGCCATCTCGAAACACATTCAGGAGTTGGAGACGCAATACCGCACACGGCTGTTCGAACGCATGGGCAACCGCATCTCGCTCACCGAGTCGGGACAACTTCTGATGGAACACGCCCAGCGCATCCTCGACGAGTACGCCCGTCTGGAGTACGAAATGAACCTGCTGCACGACGAGCATTGCGGTACGTTGCGCCTCGGAGCAAGCACCACCATCGCCCAATATGTCCTGCCTCCCCTTTTGGCGCGGTTCATCGAGAAGTTCCCCAACGTGTCAATCTCGCTTCTGAACGGCAACTCCGAGGAGGTCGAACGCGCCTTGCAGGAGCATCGAATTGATCTGGGTATGGTCGAGGGCAACATCCGACAGGCAAACCTGAAATATTCGTCCTTTATGAAGGACGAATTGGTTGCCGTGGTCAATGCCCAACACGCGGCGTGGAAGGATCGTGACGAAGTGGCGTTGGAAGATCTGAAAAGCATCCCCCTCGTGTTGCGCGAGCGCGGATCGGGTACGCTCGATGTATTGGTCGCGGCGTTGGCACAGCACAACATCCGCCTGTCGGATCTGAACGTACAGATGTATTTGGGCAGTACGGAGAGCATCAAACTATTCCTTCGGAACAGCAACGCGATGGCCATCGTGTCGATTCGTTCGATCTGCGAAGAATTATACATGGGCCGCTTCAAGGTGGTCGATATTCCCGACCTCGAAATGGGGCGCGAATTTGACTATGTGGAGTTGCACGGCGACGAGGGAGGCATGGCGCGGTTGTTCATGGATTTCGCCCACCGCCATAAAACAAAGTTATAACTCATAATATTTTGCGATAGCCGAGGAGGCTTTGAATCACTTATATTTGCATCATCAAAATATAAGTGATTCCTTTTTATAATCAACAAGCCCTATGACCTCAGCACTCAAACTCGAACAGCATGCCCGGACGGTTTATCGCGCCCTGCTGATTCTGTTTCCGGTATTGCTTTTTGCCGAATACCTTCCCTTCGGCGATGTTTTCAGCGGAATCCTCACACCGTCCGTCACTCTGTTTTCGGGATTGTGTTTTGCCCTGATTTTCGGAGAAGCCTACCCCAAATTCAACAAAAAAGCCTCGAAGTATCTGCTTCAATATTCGGTTGTCGGACTCGGTTTCGGCATGAACCTCGAAGCCGCGCTGGCATCCGGTCGTGAAGGAATGGAGTTCACGATCATCTCGGTGATCGGTACGCTGCTGATCGGCATGCTCATCGGACACAGAATGCTGAAAATCGAACGCAACACGGCTTACCTCGTAAGTTCCGGTACGGCCATCTGCGGTGGCAGTGCCATTGCCGCCGTGGGTCCCGTGATCAAGGCCAGAGAGAGCGACATGTCGGTTGCACTGGCCACCATCTTCATTCTGAACGCCATCGCACTGTTCGTCTTCCCGATGATCGGTCATGCGCTGGGTTTGACGCAACACCAGTTCGGTACGTGGGCCGCCATTGCCATCCACGACACGAGTTCCGTGGTCGGTGCGGGTGCCGCCTACGGCGAGGAAGCCTTGCAGGTCGCCACGACCGTCAAACTGACCCGCGCCCTGTGGATCATTCCGCTGGCTCTGGTTTCGACCTTCCTTTTCAAGGGGGACAGCAAGAAAATCACCATTCCGTGGTTTATCCTGTTCTTCATCGCCGCCCTGATCTTCAACACCTTCGTTTTGGACGACTATCCCCGGATCGGCGGCACCATTTCGGGAATTGCCCACAAGATGCTGATCCTCACAATGTTCTTCATCGGAGCATCGCTATCGAGAAATGTCCTGCGTCAGGTAGGCATCCGTCCCATGATTCAGGGTGTCCTCCTGTGGATCGTCATCAGTTGTTCGACTCTTCTCTATATTCTCCGGTAAACACGGATTTCGACAATCCCATCCCTAAAAACGGATGCTTGCAAGCCGCGCCCTAAAAAAGGTGCGGCTTTTTCGTTTTCGGGAATTGAAAAGCCGACCGGCCAGACAGATATATAGGTATAAATACCTATTTATAAGCGATCCGCACATCGAATCCGGATTATTCTCTGCGAAATTGTTACTTTTGCAACAGTTATAAGGATTTTTTACCCATGATTGATTTTCAGAAATTACCCTCTCCTTCATACGTTCTGGACGGAAAACTGCTCGACGAAAACCTTGCGGTAATCGACCGCGTGCGTAAGGAATCGGGTGCCGAGATCATCGTCGCCCTCAAGGCCTGCGCCATGTGGAGCATCTTCCCCGAATTGGCACGCCATTCGGACGGCGCAACGGCAAGTTCCGCCGCCGAGGCGCGTCTCGTGTTGGAGGAATACGGCGAAAAGGCACACACCTATGCACCCGTTTACACCGATCATAACATCGGCGAGATTATGGATTGCTCGTCGCACATCACCTTCAATTCGCTTTCGCAGTATCACCGCTTCGAAAAGCAGGTACACAAACGCGGTATTTCGTGCGGACTGAGAATCAATCCGCGCTACTCGCCCGTCGAAACCGACCTGTACAACCCCTGTGTCGAGGGATCGCGTCTGGGGGTCACGAAAGAGGAATTGGGCGAATTGCCCGAAGGCATCGAAGGACTTCACTTCCACGTATTGTGCGAGTCGCGTCCCTGCCACCTGCGTCTTGCGCTGGAGGCGGTCGAGAAGCATTTCGGCAAGGAATTGGAGCGCATCAAATGGCTCAACATGGGCGGAGGTCATCTGATGACCCATGCCGACTACGATTGTGACGAGTTGATCTCGATCCTGCGCGAGTTCAAGGCACGTCACCCCCATCTGCGTCTGATCCTCGAACCGGGCAGTGCCTTCACGTGGCGCACGGGTTATCTGGTATCGACCATCGAAGACATCGTCCTCAACGGAGGTGTCCGCACCGCCATGCTCGACGTATCGTTCGCCTGCCACATGCCCGACTGCCTCGAAATGCCCTACAAACCCGCCATCATCGGTGCACACGAACCCGAAGACGGAGAAGTGAAGTGGCGCATGGGCGGTACGAGTTGCCTTGCCGGAGACTTCTACGGCGATTGGTCGTTCGACCACGAGTTGAAAGTCGGCGAGCGCATCATCTTCGAGGACATGATCCACTACACAATGGTCAAAACCACGATGTTCAACGGCGTACAGCACCCCTCGATCGTCATCGCCCGCCGCGACGGTCGGATCGACGTCGTCCGCCGTTTCGGCTACGAAGACTACAAGAACCGTATGTCGTAAACAAAACCAGATCAAAGAAAACAAACATTAAACGATAGAAATGGAAAAAATCGAACCCACATCTTACACCTTGAAATGTGTCGCTACGGGACGCGAATTTACCGATAAGGGCTGGATGCTCGAAGATCCAGAGTGTCAGACACCTTCGCTGATCCGTTCCGAGTACGCCAAGAAGCAGATCGACGTCAAGTCGTCCGATTACGGATTGTATCGTTTTGCCGACTGGCTGCCCATCAACCACATGCTCGAAGGCTCGTCGGCACCCGTCACCTTCAAGAGCGAGGCTCTGGCCAAGGAATTGGGCATGACCAACCTCTGGATCACCTTCAACGGCTACTGGCCCGCCAAGGGAGTCAGGATGACCACCTGCTCGTTCAAGGAGACCGAGGCATTCAGTGTCTGCGGTCGTGCCCGTGAGGACGAAGAGCGCGTACTGGTCGTTGCATCGGCAGGAAACACGGCTCGTGCTTTTGCCAAGGTATGCTCGGCCAACAACATCAAACTGCTGTTGTCGGTACCCGAAGAGAACCTCAACGCTCTCTGGTTCGAGGAACCGCTGAACCCCTGCGTCAAACTGATCGCTTGCGAGAACGGCGGTGACTATTTCGATGCCATTTACCTCTCGACACTCGCCCTCAAGAGCAAGAAATTCTACAACGAAGGCGGTGCGAAGAACGTAGCCCGTCGTGACGGCATGTCCACCACGATGTTGTCGGCAGCAACGACCATCGGCCGTATTCCCGACTATTATTTTCAGGCTGTCGGCAGCGGTACGGGTGCCATCGCCGCATGGGAGGCCAACATGCGACTGATCGAAGACGGTCGTTTCGGCAACCACATTGCCAAGTTGATGGTCGCTCAGAATGCTCCGTTCGTGCCGATGTTCGACGCATGGCGTGCAGGTTCGCGCGAGATGCTTCCCTACGAAGCAGACAAGGCACGTCGCGATGCCGAGATCATCAACGCCAAAGTACTCTCGAACCGTAAGCCTCCCTTCTCGTTGGCAGGCGGTCTGTACGATGCACTGAAAGCCACGAACGGCGAGATGTTCGCCGTGACGAACCCTCAGGCACGCAAGGCTTGCAAGTTGTTCGAGCAGACCGAGGGTGTCGATATTTACTCGGCTTCGGGTGTGGCTCTGGCCGCTCTCCAGAAGGCTCTCTCCGAAGGCAAAGTCGAGAAAGACGCCTGCGTGATGCTGAACATCACGGGCGGCGGCGAGCGTCACTTGCAGGAAGGCAAGCAGTTGTGGTATCTCAAACCCGAACACATCTTCCCGCTCACACCCGATCCCGACGATGTCGTTGCGAAGGTCGAAGCCATGTTCGCCGAATAATTTTTCTTCAGAATCATACGAAGCCGCCCTTCCGTTTTTCGGAAGAGCGGTTTTTTTTGCCCGCAAAAGCACCATCCCGCAAAAAAAAGTTTATCTTTGCCGTGGGATTTCGGTGCGGGGGTCTGACCGGATGCCGCCCGCCCGATCCTCATTTTAAACCATTAACCAAAACAACAAGATGAAACAACAATCATTGAGTGCAGCCACTCCCCGATTTCGTCGTTGGAGCCGCAAAAGCTGGTCGGTTTTTGCGTCGTTCCACCGTACGGTGTCGATCGGCGTGCTTTCGGTGAGCATGTCGCTTGTCTTGTTCCCGTCTCAAAGCGCATCGGCTCAAAAAGCCGACACCACCTCGTCAATCCGCACCCAACGGATTCGGGAGGTGAGCATCCGCGGAAAACAATCCGTCGCAATGCACAACGCTTTGACCACGACCCCGCTTTTCGATCGAAAAGCCGATGCGGCCGCGCCCTTCCGCACGCTGGAAGCCGCCCTGCGTCTGCAACCCGCGATCGACATTCGGGAACGCGGAGGCAAGGGAACACAGGCCGACATCTCCATCCGGGGCGGTTCGTTCGACCAAACCATGATTCTTCTGAACGGCATCGACTTTACGGATGCCCGCACGGGACACCAGTCCCACTCGCTCCCCATCGACATGGAAGCCGTTTCGTCCGTGGAACTCATCGACGGACTTCCCGGTGTGGGTGCTTATGCGGGTGCGGTACATATCCGCACCGCCCCTCTAAAGCCCACCTACTTGCGCCTCGAAGGCACGGGCGGCAGTTACGGCTATGCCTACGGCAACTTTTCGGGTGCGGTGAGCGGCGAGCGGGTTTCGCTCTTTGCCGCCGCCTCCATGCGCCGCAGCGACGGCTACCGCCACAACACCGATTTCGACACCTACAACGCCTATGCGCGTCTGACGGCCGATGCCCGTCGGGGCGGTCTTTTTGATATGCAGGTGGGTTATCAGGATCGCAAATTCGGTTCGAACGGCTTCTACGCCGCCTACAACCCCGACCAATGGGAACATACCTCAACCGCCATCGCCTCGCTCCGCTGGACGAACGATTTCGGGCGTCACATCTCGACAGAAGCCTCGGTCGGCTACCGCAAGAATTTCGACCGCTACGACTGGCGGCGCGGCACACCCATGAACCGCCACAACACCGACAACGTGTCGGCTCGTCTGCGAACGGATTTTAAGGGAAAACACGGCACGACGACCCTCGGCGGTGACTACGCCTACAACCACATCTATTCGACCAACTTGGGCGAAAAAATGCCCCGTCCCGCAGGCGATTACCTCTGCGAAAAAGACCGCCACACGGGAAATTTATGGGTGCGTCACGGGGTGAATTTCCAAAAATTCGAGGCCTCGGCCTCCATCGGTGCGGCCTTCACGCCCTACGGCAACAAGACCTCGTGGAATTTCGCGGTGGGTTATCTCCCCGTGGAGGGTCTGCGAATTGATGCGGGCGTATGGCGTTCGATGCGTCTTCCGACCTTCACCGACCTCTACTACACAAGTCCCGCGCAGATCAACAACCTCGACCTTGTTCCCGAACGTGCCACGAATGTCCGCCTCGGCATCCGCTACACGCGCAAAGGGTGGTTCTCTTCGCTGGACGGTTATTTCCGTGCGGGGCGCAACATCATCGACTGGGTGTGGCGCGAGGACATGGGCAACAAATGGCATTCGGAGCAGAGCAACCGCCTCGACACCTTCGGGGTGGAATGGACGGGCGGCTACCGCTCCCCGCGGGGCGTTCTTCGCACGGCGATGCTGAGTTATGCCTATATGACAACCTCCCGCCACAACTCCCGTCCGAGCCGGAACGCGATGGACTACCTGCGTCACAAAGCCGTGGCACAGATCACGATTTCCCCGCTGCGCCACATCACGCTGTCGGTGACGGGTACGCTCTCCGACCGCAACGGCAATTACTCGTTCTATCCCGTCGCGGGCGATGCGTCGCAAAGCATCCTGCGTCCGTTCAAAGCCACGTTTTTGGTCGATGCCCGCCTTCAGTGGGCATCCGAAAAATGGTGCTTCTATGTCGAGGGTACGAACCTCACCAATCGCCGTCATTTCGACCTCGGAGGCATTATTTTACCCGGAACGTGGCTTTCTGCGGGCATGGTCTTTACCATCGGCAGGAATCAGATTTCTTAAACTTTTAATTAGTCCGGTCACCTTCCGGATTCGATCCTCTTCCGAGGATCGAATCTCTTTATTTTTGATTTACACAGACGGAATAAAGTGAAAAATTATTGTAAATTAGTCGAAAAACAGTTATATTTGAATTTGAAAAAACCAAACTAAACCACATACCTATGGAAAAAAGAATCGTAGAGTGCGTTCCCAACTTCAGCGAAGGACGCGACATGAACATCATCAAGGATATCACTTCGACCATCGAAAAGTCGGGTGGCGTGAAACTTCTGGACGTTGATCCGGGTGAAGCCACCAACCGCACGGTTGTCACCTTCGTGGGTGATCCCGAATCGGTTGTCGAAGCCGCATTCCGGGGCGTGAAGCGTGCCGCCGAACTGATCGACATGCGCAAGCACAAGGGAGCACACCCGCGTATGGGTGCAACGGACGTTTGCCCCCTGATCCCCATATCGGGCATCACGTTGGAAGAGTGTGCCGAATTGGCTCGCCAACTGGCCAAACGCATCGCCGACGAGTTGATGATCCCGACCTACTGCTACGAAGCCGCCGCCTCGACCAAGGAGCGTCAGAATCTGGCCGTATGTCGCAAGGGCGAGTACGAAGCCCTGCCCGAAAAACTGGCCGACACGCAGGGCGGAGCCCCCGACTACGGAACCCGTCCCTACGATGAGGGTGTGGCCCGCACGGGTGCCACCGCCGTCGGAGCACGCGACTTTCTGATCGCCGTAAACTACAACCTCAACACCACCTCGACCCGCCGCGCCAACGCCATCGCATTCGACGTTCGCGAGAAGGGTCGTCCCGTTCGTGAGGGCAACCCCATCACCGGCAAAATCAAGAAGGACGAGAACGGCAAGAACATCATGCAGCCCGGTACGCTGAAATGCACCAAGGCCATCGGCTGGTTCATCGAAGAGTACGGCATCGCACAAGTGTCGATGAACATCACGAACATCTCCGTCACGCCGCTCCACGTTGCGTTCGACGAGGTTTGTCACAAGGCCGATGCACGCGGTGTGCGTGTGACGGGCACCGAGATCGTCGGTCTGATCCCGAAACGTGCGCTGATCGACGCCGGTAAATATTTCCTGCGCAAGCAGCACCGCTCGACGGGTATCTCCGAAGAAGGCATCATCCGTTGCGCCATCAAGTCGATGGGACTCGACGAACTGAAACCCTTCAATCCCGAAGAGAAGGTCATCGAATACATGCTGGAAGCCGACAACAAGAAAAAACTGCTGGTCGATATGACCTGCAAGGGTTTTGCCGACGAGACCGCCAGCGAATCTCCCGCTCCGGGCGGAGGTTCGATTTCGGCCTACATGGGTGCTTTAGGAGCCGCACTCGGCACGATGGTCGCCAACCTTTCGGCACACAAGCCCGGCTGGGACGAGCGTTGGGAGGAATTTTCCAATTATGCCGATGAAGGTCAGGAGATCATGAAAGAACTGATCCATCTGGTGGATGAGGATACCGAGGCCTTCAACCGCATCATGGCGGTATTCGGCATGCCGAAGAAGACCGACGAGGAGAAAGCCGCACGCGCCGCCGCTCTGGAAGAGGCCACGCTCTATGCCACACAGGTACCCTTACGCACGATGAAGGCTTCGATGAAGGTATTCCCGCTGGTCGAGGCCATGGCCAAGGAGGGTAATCCCAACTCCGTATCGGATGCAGGTGTCGGTGCACTGGCCGCCCGTTCGGCCGTGATGGGTGCCGCCCTGAACGTACGCATCAACGCCGCAGGTCTAAAAGACCGCGAAACAGCCGATAAACTGGTCGCCGAAGCCAACGCACTGGTTGTCGAGGCTCAGAAGGCCGAAGCCGCAACCTTAGAAATCGTAAACCAAAAAATAGGATAACGCCATGACACTCGAAGAATTTCAAAATGATATTCGTCAAGGTATTCCCGACAAACTGCCCGCAGCGAAACCTTACGACAAACAGATCAACCACGCGCCCAAACGCAAGGAGATCCTCACCCCCGAAGAGGAGGTGCTGGCTCTGAAAAACGCCCTGCGTTATTTCCCCGAAAAGCACCACGCCGTGCTTGCCAAGGAATTTGCCGAGGAATTGCACAAATACGGACGCATCTACATGTATCGTTTCCGCCCCGATTATCCGATGTATGCGCGTCCGATCGAAGAATATCCCGCCCGTTGCAAGCAGGCGGCCGCCATCATGCTGATGATCCAGAACAACCTCGACGAGGCTGTCGCACAGCACCCCCACGAACTGATCACCTACGGCGGTAACGGTGCCGTGTTCCAGAACTGGGCACAATATCGTCTGACGATGAAATACCTCTCGGAAATGACCGAGAACCAGACGCTCGTGATGTATTCGGGTCACCCGATGGGTCTGTTCCCCTCGCACCCCGAAGCACCCCGCGTCGTCGTGACGAACGGTATGGTGATCCCCAACTACTCGAAACCCGACGACTGGGAGCGTTTCAACGCCCTCGGCGTATCGCAATACGGTCAGATGACCGCAGGTTCCTATATGTACATCGGCCCGCAGGGTATCGTCCACGGCACCACCATCACGGTGATGAACGCCGCCCGCAAACGCTACCACGACGGCCGTACCGATTCGCGCGGTATGTTGTTCGTATCGTCGGGTCTGGGCGGCATGTCGGGTGCTCAGCCCAAGGCCGGTGTCATTTCGGGTGTGGTTTCGGTCATCGCCGAGATCAACCCCAAGGCGGCTCAGAAGCGTTACGATCAGGGGTGGGTCGATGAGTTGCACACCTCGCTCGACGAACTCATCCCGCGCATCCGCAAAGCGGTCGAAGCCAAGGAGGTCGTTTCGATGGCCTATGTCGGCAACGTCGTCGATCTGTGGGAGCGTCTGGCCGAGGAGAACATCCGTGTCGATCTGGGTTCCGACCAGACCTCGCTGCACAACCCGTGGGCAGGCGGTTACTACCCCGTCGGTCTTACCTACGAGGCTTCAAACAAGATGATGGTCGATGAACCCGTCCGTTTCCGCGAATGTGTACAGGAGTCGTTGCGCCGTCAGATTGACGCCATCAACAAACTCACCGCCCAAGGCATGTACTTCTTCGACTACGGCAACGCATTCCTTCTGGAATCGTCGCGTGCCGGTGCCGCCGTGACGGGCAAGGACGGCAAATTCCGCTATCCGTCCTATGTTCAGGATATTATGGGTCCGATGTTCTTCGATTACGGCTTCGGTCCGTTCCGTTGGGTCTGCACATCGGGTAAACCCGAAGATCTGGCACTCACAGACCGTCTGGCCGCCGAAGTGCTGGAAGAGATCCGCAAGACCGCTCCCGACGACATCAAAGGTCAGTTGGACGACAACATCCACTGGATCCGCGAGGCAGGTCGCAACCACCTTGTCGTAGGTTCGCAGGCCCGTATCCTCTACGCCGATTCGGAGGGTCGTATCAAGATCGCACAGGCCTTCAACGAGGCTGTCAAGGACGGACGCCTGACGGCTCCCGTCGTATTGGGTCGTGACCATCACGATGTATCGGGTACCGACTCGCCCTACCGCGAAACCTCGAACATCTACGACGGTTCAAACCGCACGGCCGACATGGCCATTCAGAACGTCATCGGCGACTCGTTCCGCGGTGCAACATGGGTTTCGATCCACAACGGCGGCGGTGTAGGCTGGGGTGAAGTGATCAACGGCGGTTTCGGTATGGTCGTCGATGGCTCACCCGAAGCCGACCGCAGAATCCGTCAGATGCTCCTGTGGGATGTGAACAACGGTATCGCACGCCGCAGTTGGGCCCGCAACAAGGGTGCTTACGATGCCATCCGTCGCGAGATGCAGCGCACGCCCGAACTGAAAGTCACCCTGCCGAACTATGCAGACGAGGATCTGATCCGCAAAACATTACAAACCAAATAAACCAACCTGAAAAAACCTCAGACTTCAAATGAAATACCACCATATATCCGCAGAACACCTCACCATTGATCGCGTGGAAGAGATCATGGACGAGGGCTTGAAACTCGACCTGAGCGACGATGCCAAACAGCGCATTCAGCGTTGCCGCGAGTACCTCGACCAGAAGATGGAACACCCCGAACGACCGATTTACGGCATCACGACCGGCTTCGGCTCGCTGTGCAACATCTCGATCGGCAAGGAAGATCTGTCTCAGTTGCAGAAAAACCTCGTCATGTCGCACGCCTGCTCGACGGGTGAACGCGTTCAGAAGGAGATCGTGAAACTGATCCTTCTGATGAAAATTCAGTCGTTGTCGTACGGCCATTCGGGTGTGCAGCTCATCACCGTACAGCGTCTGATCGACTTCTTCAACAACGACATCTACCCGATGATCTTCCAACAGGGTTCGCTCGGTGCTTCGGGTGACCTCGCCCCCCTGGCCAACATGTCTCTGCCGCTGCTCGGTCTGGGCGAAGTGGAGTACAAGGGTGAGATCCGTCCCGCAGCCGATGTTTTGAAGGAGTTCGGTTGGGAGCCGATCCGTCTCCAGTCGAAGGAGGGTCTGGCACTGCTCAACGGTACGCAGTTCATGAGTGCACACGGCGTATGGTCGCTGATTCAGGCTCGCCGTCTGAGCCGCTGGGCAGACCGCATCGGTGCCATGTCGCTCGACGCATTCGACGGTCGTATCGACCCGTTCTGCGACGAGGTGCATCTGATCCGCGCCCACAAGGGACAACTCACCACGGCACGTAATTTCCGCCGTCTGCTGGAGGGCAGCGAAATCATCGCCCGTCCCAAGAAACACGTACAGGATCCCTATTCGTTCCGCTGCATTCCGCAGGTTCACGGTGCTTCGAAAGACACGATCGACTATGTGGAGAGCGTTCTGACGACCGAGATCAACTCGACGACCGACAACCCCACGATCTTCCCCGAAGAGGATATGGTCGTATCGGCCGGTAACTTCCACGGACAGCCCATCGCCCTTGCCATGGATTTTCTGGCAATCGCCGTCGCCGAATTGGCCAACATTTCGGAGCGTCGTATCTATCAGTTGGTGGACGGCAAACGCGAACTTCCGAGTTTCTTGGTTGCCAAACCCGGTCTGAACAGCGGTTTCATGATTCCGCAGTATGCCGCCGCCGCCATCGTCAGCCAGTCGAAGGGGCTTTGCATGCCGGCTTCGGTCGATTCGATCACCTCGTCGCAGGGGCAGGAAGACCACGTCAGCATGGGTGGTAACGCCGCCACGAAACTCGTTCGTGTGGTAAACAACACGGAACGTGTTCTGGCCATCGAGCTGCTCAACTCGGCTCAGGCACTGGAGTTCCGCCGTCCGATGCACTCCTCCGCCCCCATCGAAGATCTGTTGGCCGCATATCGCAAGGTCGTGCCGTTCATCGACGTCGATCAGGTGATGTACACCAATATTGAGGCTTCGGTTCAATTCATTCACAACAACAAACAATGGACCAACTTTTAGTAAAAAACATAGGTACGATCGTCGGCATCGAGCGTCAGGGTCGCCTGCGTCTGAAAGGCGCGGAGATGGACCGCATGGAATGCCTCGACAACGCATGGCTGTTGGTGACCGACGGCCGCATCGAATCTTTCGGATCCATGGATGACTTCCCCTGCGTGCCATCGGCCAAAACGGTCGATGCACGCGGCGGAATGCTCTTCCCCTCGTTCTGCGACTCGCATACCCACTTGGTTTATGCCGGAAGCCGCGAACAGGAGTTCCTCGACAAGATTCACGGATTGAGTTACGAGGAGATCGCCCGTCGCGGAGGCGGCATCCTCAACTCGGCCGACCGTCTGCACGAGACCTCCGAAGACGAGTTGTATCGTCAGGCGATGGAGCGCATCAACGAAATCATGATGATGGGTACGGGTGCAGTGGAGATCAAGTCGGGATACGGACTCTCTACGGAGGACGAACTTAAAATGTTGCGCGTAATCCGCCGCATCAAGGAGACCTCGCCGCTCGAAGTACGCTCGACGTTCCTCGGTGCACATGCCGTTGCCCGCAAGTACAAGGGTCGTCAGAAGGAATACGTCGATCTGATCTGCGAGGAGATGATCCCGCGTGTCGCCGCCGAGAAACTGGCCGATTTCGTGGATGTATTCTGCGACGAAGGATTCTTCACGGTCGAGGAGACCGCCCGCATTATGGAGGTCGGTGCCAAATACGGCATGATTCCCAAGATCCACGCCAACGAGTTGGCCGTATCGGGAGGCGTACAGGTGGGTGTCGCCCACCATGCACTGTCGGTCGATCACCTCGAACGTATGGGTAAAGAAGAGATCCGCGTACTGGCCGAATCCGAAACGATGCCCACGATGCTGCCCGGTGCGGCATTCTTCCTCGGCATGAGTTATCCGCCCGCCCGCGACATGATTGCCGCCGGATTGAGCGTGGCTCTGGCTTCGGACTACAATCCCGGATCGTCGCCTTCGGGCAATATGCGCATGGTGATGGCTCTGGCCTCGTTCCGCATGAAGATGACCCCGACCGAGGCTCTTCACGCCGCAACCCTGAACGGTGCTTACGCCATGGGATTGAGCAAGGATTTCGGTTCGATCTCCGAGGGTAAGGTGGCGAACTTCTTCATCACCAAGCCGATGCGTTCGTTCGAGTTCTTCTCGTATGCCTACCAGACCCCGCTTGTAAAACGTATTTTCCTGCGCGGTAAGGAGTACAAGAAAGCATAGGAAGGATTCATTTCCCGTTTCACACTCTTTAAGGTTAGATAGTTGCAAAGCAATTTGCAGCTATCTCCTTTTTTTATGGGGCGGGGGTTTGGAAAAATCGCGTAATTTTGCGATCTTGCATTTGAATACAGCCGTTCATCCCATAAAATATGTCACCCATGAAACACATCTTGAACTATCTGATTGCCGGAACAGCCTTTTTTGCGGTGGCCTGCGGTGGCAACCCTACCCCAAAAAAGGAAACAACAATAAAACCTGTCCCAGAACGAATCGAGTTCCTGTTGCCCGATCCGCCGATCGACTTGGCTCGTGAAGAGGAACCCATGTGGTACAAATTGCACTTCTGGGATCGTTTCGACTTTGCCGATACCCTCTTTTTGCGGAAGATCGACACGACGCAGATGGTCAATGCCTACGCTTCGTACATCAACCTGCTGTGGGACGAACCGCAAAACGGACTTCCGATCGACACGCTGATGCGCAAGGCCTCGGCCTCGCGTCCGATGTTGGATTATTTTGCGTGGCTAGGTAAGATCGTACTGCACGATCCGAACTCCCCCTTGCGCAACGACGAATTTTACATTCCCGTGCTGAATGCCGTTTTAGCGAGTCCCTACTACGACGAATACGAACGCATCGCTCCCGCCTACGAGTTGAAAATCGCCCGACAGAACCGCATCGGACACAAAGCCAACGAAGTGATCTACACGACGGCCGACGGGCGCAAACATTCGCTGCACGGGCTGCATGCGGAATACACGCTGCTGTTCATCAGCAATCCGGGATGTCCGATGTGTCGTGAGATTCGTGAGGCGATCTCCTCCTCGCCGATGCTCAACGAGATGTTGGAGCAGGATCGTTTGCAGATCCTCGTGTTGCATCCCGATGCCGATCTGAAGGAGTGGCGCGAACACCGGAGCGAGTTCCCCTCCGACTGGATCTATGCCTATGACGACGGCTGTCAGATGGAGAAAAACGGCACGTACAACCTCAACGCCATCCCGGCATTATATTTGTTGGACAGCGACAAAAAGGTACTCGTGAAAGACTCGACCGACATCCCCTATATCGAAGAAATTATAGACCGTCGGGAATAATAATAAGTTTCACTTATCCCCACATAAGAAAAAACAATCGTTTCAAGAAGGTCTCTCGCTCGGAAATGATTACCTTTGCACCAGACAAACACACAAAACACACATTTTTCACATACACACACACTTTAAAACATTACAACTATGGCAACTAAAAAATGGCGTTGTACCGTATGCGGTTACATTCACGAAGGCCCTGAGGCACCCGAACAGTGCCCGATGTGCAAAGTCGGTAAAGATAAATTTGTAGAAGTCGTTGAAGCAGAAGGCGATCTGGATTTCGTCACCGTACACAAATTGGGTGACGGTAAAGGTTCCAACCCCGAATTGTGGGAAGGTCTCCAGAACCACTTCATGGGCGAGTGCACCGAGGTAGGTATGTATCTGGCAATGAGCCGTCAGGCCGACCGTGAAGGCTACCCCGAAATCGCCGAGGCTTTCAAGCGTTACGCTTGGGAAGAAGCCGAGCATGCTTCGAAATTCGCCGAGTTGATCGGTGAGGTTGTTTGGGATACCAAGACCAACCTCCTGAAGCGTATGAACGCCGAGTGCGGCGCATGCGAGGACAAGATGCGTCTGGCCCGTATGGCCAAAGAGCAGAACCTCGACGCCGTTCACGACACCGTTCACGAGATGGCTAAGGACGAGGCTCGCCACGGCAAAGGCTTCGAAGGTCTTTACAAGCGTTACTTCGGTAAATAATAAGATTTTCCCAAATGGAAAGTTTTTTCGGGGAGTGTCTTTCGGGACACTCCTTTTTTTGTATCTTTCGACTATGAATCCGATGTTGGAAAATCGGGTGGCCTTCACCGGTCACCGCACCTACCCCTATGATGCCACGCGGCTCCGAACCGTGCTGGAGGAGTTATATACGGCGGGGAACCGCATTTTCTTGAGCGGTATGGCCGTCGGATTCGACCTTGCGGCTGCCGAGGCAGTACTCTCCCTGCGCGAACGACACGCCGATGTGGTACTGATTGCCGTTGTGCCGTTTCGGGGACAGGCAGAACGATTTTCGGAAAAGGATCGGGAACGATTTTATCGGATTCTTGCCGAAGCCGACAAGCAGGTTTTGCTTTCCGAACGGTATCATGCGGGCGTATATCGGGTACGCAACAATTTTTTAGTGGATCACGCCGCAACCCTTGTCACTTGGTATGACGGACACAAGGGCGGCACACACTACACAATTCGTCGTGCGCTATATCGTCATCGCCGTCTGATCCACCTCCATCCCGCCACCCCGCCCGATGTTCGCCCCGACATCTCGCTTTTCTAAATAAAAAAGGTGACCGACCCGCAGGTCAGTCACCTTTTTCTTCTATTCATCAAAATTTACAGCACCGAAACCTCATCCACAAACATGTGGGCTTTATTGCCGTGACCGCCGTGCCACTCGGGCAGATCGCAGTTTCGGGCAACGACACGCAGGAATTTGGCCTTCGTAGCGGGAAATTCGACCTTGTAGGTCTTGACACCATCGTCGCTACCCTTCTCCTCCATCGGGATCTCCAACAGGGCAACCGACTTGAACTCCTTACCGTCGTCCGAAGTCAGCACCTCGATCCGACAGGGTGCGAAAATCCACTCGTTCTTATCAACCGAGGCCTCAACCGCAACCGCAGAATACTCCTCTCCCTTCATCTCGATGGTCATATCGAGAGGTTCTTCAAGGAAACCGACCCATGCACCGCTCGAATAACCGCTGTTACCGTGGTGACCGTCCACAAGGGCGGCAACACCGCCATAGGTATATTTTTCAGTGGGTTTCGAGTTCAGCACAGCCTTGTGTGCCGTGGATTTCGTGAAGACAAACTCACGCTCGTAAGCCGGCATCTCGATACCATCACGCAAAGCCTTCGCTTTGAAAATCAGCGACTTGGTAACAGCAATGGGTTCGGTATAAAGAGGTGATTCGGCGGTGGGTTCCGATCCGTCCAACGTGTAGTGGATCGGCGAATTGCCCAACGTGGCAAGTGTCATCATCACGGCACCTTTCTCGGTATCGTTCTCCGACGAAGCCGTTACGCCGAAAATGTGTTTGGCATAGTTGTAGCCCATGACATCGTAGATCTTGTGCATGCGGAAGTTCGAAATGAAGCGATCCCAGTTCTTCACTTCAGGCTGGCACCACTGTGCCTCGCTCAATGCGGCAAGACGGGGCAACAACATATATTCGAGGTGCTCGTTGGTCTTCACATACTCCGTCCAGAGGTTGCCCTGCACACCGAGGATGTGTTTGCGCTCCTCGTCCGTGAGTTCGGGGAACTTGCCGTCGAACGAATAAACCTGTTTTACGGGCAGATAACCGCCGATGGCGAACGGTTCGGCATCGACATCCAGCGACTGGTAGTGATCGAAGTAGCAGTGCGTATTGGGTGTCATGATGACATCGTGTCCCAACTTGGCGGCGGCGATACCGCCTTCGCTGCCACGCCACGACATGACGATGGCATCAACGGGTGCTTTACCTTCAAGGATTTCGTCCCAACCGATGGCACGGCGACCATGATCGCTCAGGAACTTGCCGACACGCTCCGTAACATAACTTTGCAGGAAGTGTTCCTTCGTATGTTTGCCGTCGCCCTTCAGACCCAGAGCCTTGATACGAGCCTGACATTTCGGGCAGGTCGTCCAACGTACCTTCGGGCACTCGTCCCCACCGATGTGGATCAGTTTCGAGGGGAAGAGTTCCATCACCTCCTTCAGAACGTTCTCGATGAGTTCGAACGATTTCTCGTTACCGATGCAGAGCACATCGTCCGACACACCCCAAGTCTTCCAAACCTCATACGGGCCGCCCGTGCAACCCAATTCGGGATAAGCGGCCAAAACACCCATCATGTGACCCGGAAGGTCGATTTCGGGAATGATCGTGATGCCCAGACTGTGTGCATAAGCCACCACGTCGCGCACTTCATCCTGCGTATAATAACCGCCGTAGGGAATATTGTCGTAGTTGCCCCACTGCTTGTAGATCACCGTACCCTTACGCTTCGAACCGATTGTCGTCAGTTCGGGGTAGCGTTTGATCTCGATACGCCAGCCCTGATCGTCGGTCAGGTGCCAGTGCATCACGTTGAGTTTGTGTACGGCCATGATGTCGAGGTAGCGTTTCACCTCCTTCACATCGAAGAAGTGGCGCGACACGTCGAGGTGCATACCGCGGTACGAATAGCGCGGAGCATCGTCGATGGTCATGCACCCCACCGTCCATTTGGCTTCGGGAGCGGGCGTCTGACCATAGATCGCCTCAGGCAGCAGTTGCTTGAGCGTCTGCACGCCGTACATGAATCCGTTGAACGTGGCGGCACGAAGTTCAATGCCCTTCTGTGTCACCTCCATGCGGTAGCCTTCCTCCGAGAGCGTCTTGTCCTCCACAAGGCGGATATCCTCCATAGCGGGAGCATCGGTAATGGTCACGGTGCTCTCAACGCCCGAAATCTTACCCAACTGCTGGGCAAAAGCGCAGATCATCTGCCGGGTGCGTTCATCGGCGAGTTTGTCGCACGTTACCTTCGCACCGCGAATGTCGTATTCACCCGATGCAGTCTCGATCCGGTTGGGATAGGGAACCAATCCCTGAGGAGCCGTTGCGGGTGCCGAGCAGGAACAAAGACATGCGCCTGCAAACAAGGTCAATAAAAGTTTTCTCATATTTTAGGAGTTATTAAGAATATGTTTCATTGTCAGAATCCGCCCTTTCGGGCTTCGGATTAAAACCTCTTTCCACGTTACAAATTTAAGGAAAAATTCCGAAAAGTCCCTTCTCAGCCGGAGGATTCCCCATTTTTAAGAAAAAGGCCGGTTCCTTTTGAGAACCGGCCTTCAAAAAACTCAAACCCGGAGGCTGTTATTTACCGTCGAAACGGACATCCGCGATCCATGCGGGATCCATGTTACAGATCAGATCGAAACCATTGCCCGTGCAATCCTTATAGACCTTACCCTGACCCTCGTTCATCTTCCAGTAGCCCTTCAGTGCATTGGCGTTGGTGGCAACCGTCGTGAACATGTTGGCCTTGATCTCGTTGTCAGCCAGACAACGACCCCACAGACGAACCTGTGCCATACGCCCCTTACCTCTGTTGTACTGCTGGCTCGACGACCATACCGACAGACCGTCGATATTCATCTCAGGACACGACGAAGTCATATCGCCCGTCTTCTCGCCATTGACGTAAATCGTGAGTTTCTGATCACCCAGACTGTAAGTAATGGCCAGATGATACCACTTCGAAGTCTCAAATTCGGTCGGGTTGTTCACCTGCGAACCGTTGAACTTCACCTGCAAGGTGTTGTAGGGAATCGAAGTATCACCGAAACGAACATAGATTTCAGGGTTCGATACGGGATCGAATACGGCTTGGTTGTTGATCGAAAGATCATCCTTCCAGATCCAACCCTCCAACGACCAGTCGGTGAGTTTCAGACCCCATTTCTTATCGGGATCCGAAGCGGGAACGTGCCGGTAATTGGTCTCGGGAACACTCTGAATCAGAGGCTTGTCGAGCAGGATCACGATATTGGACGATTTCTCGGAAGGAACAACGGGTCCCTCGACATGCTCCAACGAGAATGCCAGAGCGTACTGTTCCTCACCCTTGAAGGGTTTGATCTGCATCGGCACATCGACCGAAACCGTACCTGCCGTGATCACCACGTCCTTATTCAAAGTGTAGTACTCCGCAGGGAGCAACTTGTAGTTCGAACCATTGACCTCGTTGTATGCCTGAATCAGGCTCTCGTTTACGGCGATCGTAGCCTTCACGTCCTGAGCCTTGCCGGCAACCAGACGCACGGTCAGTTTGGTCTCCAGAGCATCCTTGTCCACCTGCAATTTGTTTACGGACGAAGAGGCTGCCTGCGCAAAAAAGATACGATCGTAATCGGGCTCGTAATCGGCTTCACAACCCGTCAGCGATGCCGCAAAAGCACAACCGAGAATCAAGCCGCTGAATATTTTGCTGATTTTCATCTCAATTTGTTTTTAGAATTATTTTTCCTCTTTGTTATCCTCTTCGGGAGTCTCGCCCGAATCAAAAGCGTGCATCATGCCGGTGGCAATACGCAACCACTTGTATTCGGGATTGTTCTTATAGTCATACTCCATGTGGTAGGTACCGATACCGCCCTTGACGTTGCCGTCCTGAGGCTGCCACTGTGCCATACCCAGCAGCGAAGGCATCACGTTACCCTCATGGTCGGTGTACTCGGCACCGCCCTGATCGGCGTAACCCGTGTGTTCGAAGTCCTCGCAGTAGATCAACTTCGAAGCGATCTCCTTGGCCTTCTCCGAACCCGACTCAACCTCAAGACCCTTCAAGAGTTTCTTGTAACGGCCGTCCAGATTGCGTGCACTTGAGCAGGAATAAGCCTGAATGATGTAATAGTCGAAATAATCGCGTGCATCGGGGTGCATGTTCTGAGGCTCACCGTCGATCACCAGCAGACGATCCGTACCCGACTTGGGGCCGAGGTGCTTACCCAACTCCTGAATGAAGGTCAGCATGTTGCCACGCACGGCACGGTTGTCTTGGGGATTTGCCGAATCGCCCGTACCCGGACCTGCGATATTACCCGGACTGCCGTAGTTGGCCTCGAAGTCGAAGTCGAAACCATCCCACTGATACTTGTTGATCGTATCAATGATCGAATTGGCATACTTGCGGATCGCCGCGTCGATGGCAGCCTGATCACCGTCTTTCCATCCCCAGAATGCGTTTACGGCAGCCGTCTCCGACGAGAAGCCGTTCTCCTTCCAGTTCTGGCGAACCTCCAGAGGCGTAGTCTGGTCACCGCAGTTGGCCACGATGAAGCACATCATGACGCGCGTACCCTTCAAGTCGCGTACACGGTTCTTGTCGGCGATCTTTTCGGGGCTGAGCGAGTGCCAGTTACCCCACATCGAAACGAAATCCACCGAGTCCGGAAGACCCATCAGACTGCCCTGAAGGCTTGCACCCATGGCCGTCCAGTTGCCGAACCAGCCGAAAGTTACCTGATGCTTGGTATTCATCTTGTAGTCACGAAGTCGCGCATAGTAAGCCTCATCGTGAATCGGCTTGTAATAGTCCTTGAGATTGACCTCCGTCCAGTCGGAGCAGCCGACCAAGGCTCCCATGAACAACGAAACAAGCGCAATATTCAATAATTTCTTTTTCATACGTTTTCTTGTCTTAAAAAGTCAAACCTTAGTTTTTCTTTGCCCACCACAAATCGACATTCTCACGGTCACCACCGATCATGCCGGCAGCCTTCTCGACATTGGCACGGTTCGATTCGTACTCCGTAAGCGAGAAACGCAGACGACGCTGACCGCGCTCGCTCGTCACGCCCTGAGTCGAAAGATTATCCACGGCGGGGAAGATCTGAGGATAACCCGTACGACGGTAGTCGTTCCAAGCCTCGGCACCCAGCGGATAGTTGGCAATCCATTTCTGGATGATCAGACGCTCCAACTTCTCCTCGGCCGATGCACCGTCATTCCACTTGATCGTGAGTTTGTGTTTGATGTTGCAGTTATACGAACCGTTCTTCAGGTCGGCAAAATCCTTCGGTTTGCGCGTCGTATCGTTATAATAGTCGGCAGCACTACCCTCGACACCACGCTCCTGAAACGAAATCGTGATACCCTTGTTGTAGTACTCCTCTGCCGATGCGGCAACGTCCGACCAACCCTTCAGAGCGGCCTCGGCACGCAGGAAAGCAACCTCGGCAGCCGAGAAGATCAGCATCGGAGTGGTCTCCGTCACGTTCATCTTCGAAGCAATCTGCTCACCCGTGCAATACATGTTGGGTTTGATGCCGCGGATACCCGAACGAACACCCGTATAAGATCCGTCGGTGGCCTTCGTGAAGTAGATCGGCAGACGAGGATCCTCATAACCCGACATATAGGAGGTAATCGAAGCGTTGGCTGCAATCTCGCCCCAATTCTGTACGGTGTTGAAACCGTTCTTGTAACGGCTGTTGAGTTTGTCCCACGCGGTATCGCTCGCGCTCTCCATCACACCGATCGGGTGCTGAACAGCCTCAACGGCCTTCTTGTGAGCCAGTTCGGGATCAGCCTCGCTGATACGGATGGCCATACGCAACTTCAACGAGTTGGCGTACTTAACCCACTTCGAGTAGTCACCGTCGTAAACACGGTCGTAGTCGCGCAAGGGGTTGAAACCACCCGTCATGGCACCTGCGGCCTGCGTCAGATTCTCGATGGCGGTATCCAAATCGGCGAACATCTGCGTGTAGGCCGTCTTCTCGTCATCATAAGGAACGGTGAACAAACCATCCTTTACCTGCGAGTAAGGCAGCGGGCCCTGCATCGTCAGAACGTACTCCATGATGTTCACACGGAACAACAGTGCCAGTGCATACACGGGACCGCGCTCGCCGGTCATACGTGCAATCGAGAAATAGTTCTTGTAGAGGCTGTTGAAGTAGTAGTCGGCCGACCAGCGGTTACGCTCGTCATCAACATTATACGTATAGTAGTTCGTATCGCCCCACGACCACGTGTTCGTTACGGTCACATAACCGCCGAAGCATGCCCAGAACGTATTGTTACGCTGACAGGGGTTCTCCTCTGGAGATGCCAGACAGTCGATCAGCGGTGCAATCAGAGCCTCGGAGTCGAGTTTCGAGGGGGCATTGGGATCGGTGTTGAAATCTTCGAATTTATCGGTACAACTGCTCAAAACCAGCGGGAAGAGCACCATACCAAGCATATATTTTACGATCTTTTTCATAGCGTTTCTTAGGTTTAGAATTGCAGTTTAACACTGAAACCGAGATTGCGCATGCTCGGCTGCATGAAGTAATCGAATCCGGAATAGAGTGCCGAAGAGGTCGAGGAACACATCTCAGGATCGAACGGAGCCTTGCAGTAGATCATCCACAGGTTCTTGGCTACGAAACCGATCGACATCTTGACCTTGTTGTTGAACCACTTCTGGGGCAGCGTGTAGTTGATGTTCATCTCCGAGAGACGGACGTTCGATGCGCTGTACGAGTTGTAGGCAGCATAACCGGCAACTGCTCCGTAGTACTTCTCGGCATCAATCATTCCGTTGTTGATCTTGACACCGCCGCGGTCACGTGCGGCAGCCGACTCGGCCGATACACCGAAACTGTTCAGCAGCCCCTGCGTACCGCTCATTACGATACCGCCGATACGTGCCGTCAGCGTGAAGCCGAAGTCGATACCCTTATACGAGAAATTGTTATTCCAACCCATCGTGTAATCGGGCAGCACCGAACCGATCTTCTTACGTTCGGGCAAGAGCTGCATCTCAACGTTGTTCGTCTGCGGGTTTACATAGATTGCGCCGTTACCATCGGTACGCAGCATGTGCGTGATGTAAACGTCACCCATCGAACCGCCTTCGCGCAGGATGACGTGTGCATCGAGCGGCGAGAACGATACGACGTCGAACTCCTGCATCTCGATCAACTCTCCGGTCATCGGGTTGCGTGCGCCGTTGTTCACGGTGATCACCTTGTTGTGGTTCCACGTCAGGTTATAGTTGGTCGAGAAACCGAAGTCGCCCCACTTGTTGCTGTAACCCAACGCCATCTCGATACCTTCGTTCATGATGTTACCGGTCTGGATCAGAGCCGAACGGTAACCCGAAGCGGCAGGCAGCTGGATCGAGAAGGTCTGATCGTAGGTGTTGGCGCGATAGTAGGTCAGATCGAAATTAACACGGTTCCAAAGACGCATGTTCATACCGACTTCCCACGACTTGGTCTTTTCGGGCTTCAGATTACGCATCGGGAAGCGCGTATCCGAATCATAACCCTTGTTCTCCTCGTTGAAGGTATAGAACGACTGGGTCAGGTAGCGGTCGAACGAACTTGCAACCTCGGTATAAGATCCGCGGAACTTCAACAGCGAAATCCACTCCGGCATCGAAACCATGTTCGACACAACGGCCGACAGACCCACCGAAGGATAGAAGAACGACGAGTGCTCCGAACCTGCCAACTGCGACTCCCAGTCGTTACGGCCGGTGAGGGTCAGATACAGCATAGATTTCCAGCCCAACTCGACATTGGCAAAGATACCCTGCGACTGATCGTGCCAATCGCTGACACGCGGTTTGAATTTGGGACCGTAGTTCAGGTTGGTGATCGAGAAGAAGTTGGCCTGACCACGCAGGTCACCTGCATAACCGACCATCTCGTAACGCTTGTCGTTGATCGACGCACCGGCATTGACCATCAACGTCCAATCGTCCCACGTCTTATTGATGTTCATCATGATATCACCGTAGAACGTACGCGACTCGGCCTTCGAACGGCCGTAGTTACCGTAGTAACCTGCGAAAATGGGATCGGTCGAAGCGAAGTATTTGTTCTCGCTGTTGATGTTCGTGTTATCGACACGTACACGACCCGTGAAATCCAACCAGTCGTTCACCTTATATTTCAACGATGCGTTGAACATGTAACGCTTCTTGTCGTTCTCGCGCTGCATACGTTTTGCGATCCAGAACGGGTTCTGCAAACTCAGCGACATGTTGCCGTAAGGCCAGAACTGCTCGAAGATACCGCGAGCCTCGTTCCAACGCTCGAACATACGTACCTCGTCGAACGACTCGCCACGCGGGAAGAGATACAACGAGGGGATCGGGTTGAAATACTGACCCGAAGCCGTCATGTTCTCGTCGTTCTGGATGATGAAACTTGCACCCAGATCCAGCGTCAGTTTGTCCTTCAGGAAGTTGGCCGTATTGCGGAACGTGAAGTTGTAACGCTCATAACGGTTGTCGGGAATGATACCTCCGGCGTTGGTCGTTGCAATCGACACGTAGGTCTGGTTTTTCGAGGTACCCGTACTCAACGAAACGGCGTTCATCACGTTCACACCGGCCTTGAAGAACTTCTCAGGATCGTAATCGCTCTGAACGGGAGCACCCCAGCTGCCGAACTCACCCGGGCGGTTGCCGTAGCGGTTCTGCATCTTAGGCATCATGTAGGTGGTCGAGAAAGTCGTGTTGTTCGAAATCGTCACACGGGTCTGATCCTTCGTACCCTTACGCGTGTTGATCAAAACCACACCGTTGGCGGCTGCATTACCGTAAAGAGCGGCAGCCGAAGGACCCGTCAGCATGTTGATCGACTCGATATCCTCCGGGTTGAGGTCGGCAACGGCATCCGAACCGGGCTGACCGCCCATGTGCGAATTACCACCGTCCATCGTGAGGTTGAACATCGGAATACCGTCGATTACGTAGAGTGCGTTGTTGTCCTTGGCGATGGACTTCACACCACGCATCACAACTTTCGCCGAACCACCGGCACCGACCGACGACGAGTTGATCGTCACACCGGCAACCTTACCGTTCAGCGAGTTCATGAAGTTGGCATCCTTGACGGTCGTGATCTCCTCGGCCTTCACCTGCTGTACGTTATAAGCAAGAGCCTTCTCCGAACGCTTGATACCCAGTGCGGTAACCACGACAGCATCGAGTTTGGCAGCCTCCTCGACCATCGTCACCGTGAGGGAAGTCTGACCGTTGTAGGCAATTTCCTGAGTCTTGTAACCGATAAACGAAATCTGAATCACATCGCCATTCTTGAGATTCGACAATACGAACCGGCCATCGACATCAGTCGTCGTGCCATTGTTGGTACCGACAACCAGAACCGAAGCTCCGACCACAGGCCCCATGGCATCCTTTACAATACCTTTAACTGAGGTTTTGTTCACTCCTTGTGCATAAATCACGGGAGCGGTCAAGACCTCTGTGGTTGCTGCCATGAACAGAGCCAGACAGCACACGACAAGTGTTGACTTGATTGATTTCCACATAATTAAGAGAGTCTAAAATTTAACATAAGCTTAACTGATTGTATGAGGGCTCCACAGGATGCCCCCAAACCGAATTTGTTTGTGTTTTTTTGTCTATAATTGATCTAAATTTGTCCCTAACCCATGTCGAACATCCGTAAGCCCAAGTAAATCAAGATGTTCGAAAAACCTACCATTCGAAAATAGTATCTTCGAGACAAAGGTACTCCGTTTTTACTAATATTAAAATTTTTCAACATATTTTTTGCAAATTTTAAAAGATCAATTCTATAATAAATATTTTAAGTAATTAATTCAAATATTTAAATTAATACACTCCGAAAAATAAAGCCATCTCCCCTGCGGGAAATGCCTTTTACCGTAGTTCGGAGTGTCAAACCCGTTTTACCGCTGCATCAATTTGCGGAACTCGCGGATGCCGCGTTTCGAGAACAAAGGACGCTTCATCGTGTGGGCAACCGCAGCCGCACCACCCTCGGCCAGCGTCGTGAACGGCTCGCTGACCGTATAGATCTCCGACGATACTTTACCCGTGATGTCACAAGCGGCGGCGAACACCACGAACTCCGACTCAGGATAGAGGTCGCCCTCGAAACTGCAACCTGCACCCGAATACCAGCCGCCGAACGATTCGATGACCTCCTCAGGAGTAGCCTTAAAGTTGGCCTGCTGGAACGAGAACAGATCGTCGAAATAGGTCTTGATGATCTCGCCCTCGGTCATGCCCTCGGCCTTCAACTCCTCGATCAGCCCCTCGTAGCCGAAACGGTCCATGATGTCGAACACGAAGGGAACATAGTCGCGGTTGGTCTCGATCGTGGCGCGTGCGCCGTAAGCCGAAATCTCGCTGATGGCGACTTTCAATTGCAGGCCGTCCATTGCAGCCCCCTCACCCGCCTTGACCAGTTTACGCAGCACGGGGGTTGTAGCCTTCGAGCCGTCAAACCCGAATGCGATCACATAATACTCTGCACCCGGCAGGTAAGAGCCTGCGCCCTTGAACTGCTCGGCCTTGGTCGAGATCTCGCCCGTGAACGTAAGATCCGAAATACCGCCGCCCAACTGCTCCATATAGAAATTAACGAGTTCCTCGTCGGTCGTCAGACGCTCGATCGCACCCTTGAGGGCGATGTGGCAGACGTACTGCATCGAAGCATCGTTCGGGGTCAGCGTCATGAGGAAGCCTCCGGGAATCACCTCCGTACCGATCTTGATCTTGAAGGGGGCATCGAGGTTTTCGCCGGGTTTCGGGGCGGTGTCGGTCTTGCCGTCGCAACGCTTGATCAAAACCTGATCGCCCTCACCGAAGGCACGTGCCAGAAGCGAATACTCGGTGTCGTCGGTCAGCGGGCCGATTTGCAGGGCGAAACCTGCGTCCTGACGCATCTGTCCGATGTATTCGGGATCGAGCGAATTGTATTTCATCTCGATGATGTCGTTCTCGGTCATACCTGCCGACAACAGATTGTCCACATCGCGCTTGGCGATGCAGGCAAAATCCAGACCCGTAGCCGTCTTCGACTTTACGGTGAAAGTCAGCATCGAGGTTTTGTTCTCGCCCGTCTCGTCACCTGCCGCCACCGAAATATCCAGCGTCAGTTCTTTGGCGGGTTCGGGTTCGGGATCGGGTTTCGCACCGGCGGCAGCCTGATTGACCTCGAACACGACATTCTGACCGGCATAGGTCAGTGTAATCTCACCGCGGCGAGCCTCCGGCGCATCATGCGACATCACCTTGAATGTAACCACACCGTCGATCGTCGTCCGAGTTGTCTGTGAGATCTTCATATCGGTGATCCATTCGGTCTTGGTATGCACCTCGGCCTGAGCATCGGTGGCGTTGGCCACCTCAAACGTAAACTTGAAGTCACCGCCCATGGCATCGCATTCGAGCGATTTGGGCGTGGGGGTAACGACCGGTGCTTTCTCTTCGGGAATCACCGGCTCGTTATCGTCGTCACTGCAACCGACAGTCGCCCACGAGCAAAAGCACAGCGACAGCAACGCGAGTAAAGAAAATTTGAATTTCATGGTTTTTGGTTGGTTTTTAGGTTCGTTTCTTTTATTGTGATGTAAACATACTAAAAATTTACAAATAAAAAAAAGGAGTAACCCGCAGGTTACTCCTTTTTTCTTCACTTATTTCTAAAAAATTGTTTCGGCAATATTAGAAGCGAGCGGCCAATTTCTTGATATTCAACTTTTTGAATACAAGACCCTTCTCTTCGTTGATCACCTCGCCGAAGTTCAGTCGGGTAACGGTTCTTACGAACTCGTCCACCGAAACCTCCTCGGTCATTGCCGTTGCGCGAACCATGAAGTTCTTCACAGCCAATTCGGCAGCATTAACCGTCTTCGCCATCTTAACGACGGGAACATTCTGAGGTTTGGTGTTGGCACCTTGGAACTCCCAATCGACACGCGCCATACCGTAGTCTCCCTTGCTGTTCCAAGCAATTACGATATAGGAGTAATGCTCACCATTCTTCTGCTTCTCATAATAGAAAGGAGTGCAACCATCACGATTGATACCTGCGTTCCAATCCATACGGGGTTTATCGGTCTTGGGGTGACTATTTACAATATCGTAGAGTTTCTTGCCAGCAGCGAGTTCATCGTCAATTTCCTTCTGGAAAGTCATAAGAATCGAGAAATGATCAACATTCTTCGTAGGGCTCTTAACAATAGGTCTCATACAAGTATCAGTGCTCTCACCGTTCAGGTCACCCGGAACCATCGTAACCTCAACCTTAACCTCACCATCGGTAGGACCGGGCGTGGGATCGGGATCGGGCGTAGGATCGGGATTAGAACCGTTCTTCAACGTGAT
>RCNI01000142.1_pt1 | contig 57259 bp, 35 predicted proteins | sample 2041151 | NCBI WGS metagenome assembly RCNI01 (sample SAMN09708214, study PRJNA481090) | feces metagenome | isolation source: feces | place: Antarctica: Albino Rookery
AGCCGGCTTTTCCTCAACCATCCTGCCGGCAGTGCCCAGCCGACATAGACGGAGCTGACACGGATATTGGCCGCATTCATGACGTTCTTCTTCGCACGATTGTACAGATTGAAGGTATAGCTGTAAAGTCCACCGGCATTCAGCAGTTCGTAGTTCTTTTCATTGTAGAGCGGCGGCGTGAAGGCCCCGGTCGTGTAACCGGAAGCATCGTTCTCCAGAGCCGGTCCAAGATAAGCCCGGAAGCCCTTGGTCGATGCCGTGACCAGTGAAGATTCATTGTCTGCCCAGACGAACTTGTGTCCGAAACTTCCGGTCAGCTGGAAAGATAAGGTCACACCATAGATATTGAAGGAATTCCTGAAACTGAGGTTGTAAGGAGCGATCGTCGTGCCGCAATACTGGAGCCAGTTACTGTCTGCCGGTCCTTCTCCGGGAGCGAGTATATCATCGATATGCGAATCCGCCTTGCTGTCCACCACGACTTCCGTGCCGTCCTTTCCCCGGAGCTTGAGCAAGCCCTCCTCCGTATAGCCGGTCACGTCAAAAGCCCATACCGGTGACAGCGGCAGCCCCTCGACATAGGCTCCGCCCGGTTTAGCGGCCTTCGCGTTGAAATCCTTCACGACATTCCTGTTCCAGGAGAAGTTCAGATCGCCGTTCCAGGTAATGCGGCTGGTGATGTAGCACCGGGAGCCGAGCGTCATCTCCACACCCTCGTTCAGGATCGCGGCGTTGTTGTAGACCATAGTCTCTGAAGAGTTGACGATGATCGGGACCGTCGCCGGAGCGATCACATCGTAGGAATACCGGTTGTAATATTCCAGACTACCGTACAACTTCGAATTGAAGAAAGAGAAGTCTACGCCGGCATTGGCCGTCCGGGCTTTTTCCCAGGTCAATGAAGGATTGCCCTTGAGGTTGACTACCGCATATGGATCATTGTCCGTGTAATCCGGATTGCCGGGTTTGGTGGTGACGGTCGTGAGAGTCGAAATGCTCTTCTTGCCGGCTGCGATACCGGACAAGCCATAGGAAGTCCTCAGTTTGAGATGATCGATCCATGGTGCCTGCTGTGCGAACTTTTCCTTTTCGACATTCCACAGCAGACCGACAGACCAGAACGGCGAAAAGCGGGAAGCCATGGAATCAGCAATGAAATTGGAAGCGTCCGTCCTCACGCTGGCGGTGATGCCATAACGTTTGTCGAACATATAGGACATGTTGAAGGCCAATGACATGCCGCGGTCCGAATAAGTGGAGATCCGGCCCAGGCCATTGTACGGATATTTCTTCTGTGTACCGAAAATCGTATCATGCTTACCATGAAAGTCCGGAACAGTCTCGGTCAGGTTCGTGTACCGGTTATAGCCGTAGGCCGTATAACCAGGATCATATTCCAGAACGGAGGAAGACAGTTCTCCGATCGCCATCAGGGTCAGATCGTGCTTGCCGGCATAGGTGTCATTATAGTTGATCTGGGCGCGGGCATTCCAGGAAGTACCTGCATTGCGGTTCAGACTGATCCGTCCTCCTTCCGGGAAACTGCTGACATATTTTCCGTTTTCATCCAGCGTCGAGAAGGTGTTCACCAGATCCCTGATCTCATAAGCGTCCTTGAAGACTTCTTCCGAGAACTGCCGCTGTGTTCTTTCGAACTGGCCGCTGAGTGAAATGTTCAGGGATTGCACCGGATGAAAATCCAGAGAAGCCTGGACACGCGTACCGATACGATTGTCCTTATTGTTATGCTGCCCTCGGTCCTGCAGCGGATTGTATTCCCAGCTCGCAGGGGTCTTTCCCTTGTATTTTTCCTCATAGATCGGATGGTACAAGGTGCCGGAAGCGACGATGTCCGCATATGAGCCATCCGCATTGAAAAGCGAAGTGAACGGAGTCGTGAAGTTCATCGCCTGGGATAGAGAGATTCCGTTCTCTACGGACCGGCGGTAATTCAGGCTCACGCTCATGCCGAGGCTGAACATCCTGTGCAGTTTATAGGTATCCGCCATATTCAGCAGGAAACGATTCTCTGAATCTCCGATGGAAGAACCGTCCAGATGATTATACAGCAAGGACATCTTGAAGCTGTTGTTCCTGGAGTTTCCGGACAGCGTCACGTTATACTGCTGCGAAATCGCGTTGCGGAAGAGATACTTGTTGTACTCATCCACCCATTTCCCTTCCCGGGCCAACAGTTCCGCCTTTCCGGCCGCATACTGTTCGGCAGTCAGATTACCGGCACGCTTGTACTCATAGACAAGAGCGGCCAGTTCCGGCATGTTGCTGTAAGGGTTGGAAGGTTTACCGTAGGGATCAACGGTATTGAAGATGTTGGAATATTTCTCCAAAGTCTCCATATAGGTGATCTGGTCCTTTCCGGAGGCGAAATTGAAATAATGCTGGAGGTCATATCTGCTGGAGACGGTGGCCCTCGCATCTACCGAAACCGAAACCCGACCTTCACCCTGAGCCTTCTTCGTCGTGATGACGATCACACCGTTGGCCGCCTTCGCACCATAGATGGAAGTGGCCGCAGCATCCTTGAGCACAGTGATGTTCTCGACATCTTCAGGATTGACCATTTCAAAGGGGTTCACACCGGATTCATAGCTCTGGACAGGGAAACCGTCGACCACGACCAGCGGATTACTGTCACCGTAGGAACCGATGTTCGCCTTACCTCTGATGATGAATTTACCGTCCTTGTCGGCCGTCATTCCCGGCACGACATCCTTGATCGCCTCTCCGACATTGCTTACCGGCTTGAGCTCCAGCTGCTCCGCGCCGACCGTCGCATAGGAACCGGCCGCACGCTCCCGGCTGATCTTCTGATAACCGGTCACCACCACTCCTTCGAGCGCCATGACATCATCATACAAGACGACTTCCAAAGGAGAATTCCCTCTTACCTTGACCTTTTCTTCCCGATAGCCGTACAGCTGGAAAATCAAGACATCGCCCGGCTCCGCCTCGATGGAGAAGCTTCCGTCCAGTTCACTGATCGTGTTCGTATTCTTGCCCTTCACCAGAATGGATGCGCCCGGAATCGTCTCACCGGCGGGGTCATACACGACTCCATTGACCTTTTTCTTCTGGACCTGAGCGATCGAACCGACATGTACCGTATCTGCGGAAGAAACCAGACTGTCAAGAAACTGAGGCATCGTACCGGAAGGAAGAGCCATTGTCCCGACCGGCAAGAGCAGACTTGCCAGTATCAGAGGACTTAAAAATGAAATTTTCATATTATATGTTAAAATAAATAACCTATATATAATCAAACTTCTCCTCTATCCTCCTAAAGCGAAATCGGATTTTTTTTGGTTTTTTGAGTATATTTTCTGTTTTTCCGGAAAAATTCCGGAACGGTAGGCATCAGTCCGTCTCCAGATACCTCCGGAAATTCTTCCGGATGGTCTTCAACGCGATCGTGATCCGATACTCGACCAGCTTCTCCGAGATTCCCTGCATCTGGGCAATCTCAGAATTGGATTTCAAGCCGAAGCGACTGTGCATGAAGGTATTACGGACCGGTTCCTTGAGTTCATTCATACTTTCATACATGACCTTACGCATTTCCTTCAGATAGATGGTGCTGAGACTATCGCGGTTGACGGTCTCCAGACAGAGCACATCCATGTTATAACGGTGATGTTCCAGAAAACGCTTGATGATGACATCACGCTTGACCTCATTGATCGTTTTTTTCCGGGCGACGGCATAGACATAGGGCACATGCTTGCCCGGCAGCACATGATCCATATTTTCCCATAAAGTCATGAAGGCTTCCTGGGCGATGTTACGCGCCAGTTCACCGTCTTTCGTATACAGGCTGATGTATGAAACCATCTTGTCGAAATGCGTCCTGAATACACGGTTGAAGTCCTGTTCTTTGCTTTTCTGATCCATCATGCACCGTTTTTCCCTAAGGTTACATCACTGCAAGCAAATACTCTGCCTGACCCTTCCTTTTCCATAAAAGAATGCCATGTGCCTGGTCCCGGAAACAGATTCCGGTCCGGAATCCGGATCGGGATAGGAAATCTCGAGAAGATTCACTATCTTCGGTTCCTTGAACAAAGACTAAAAGATTCTGTCATGAAAAAGAAAGTATTTTTGATCGCATTCGCCGCCGCTGCCCTGATCGTAGCCGGCTGCAGATCCAACACGAAGAAAGAAAACGCTGGAAAGCCAGCATGCTGCACAGAAGCCGTTCCGACCGAGAAGTGTGCTTCCTGCTTCTACGGCACTTATGAAGGTACTCTCCCGGCAGCTGACTGCGAAGGTATCCGCACCACTCTTGTCCTCAACGAGGATACGACCTACGACCTCACCACAGTCTACCTCGACGGGAAAGAGGAAGAAATCAAGACCTCCGGCATCTATGAACGTTCCGGAGAAGACCTCATCGTCCTCATCACCCCATCGACCGGATTCAAGACTTACTACAAGATCGTGGAAAACGGAGTTGCTCTCACGGATGCTGAAGGCAAGTCTGCAGAAGGTGAACTCGCTGAGTTCTACATACTGAAGAGAAAATGACCTGACGCACAGGCTGCCGCCGTCCTTGTTTCCGGAACAGGGACGGCGGCAGCCTGATCGCTTTCATGAAATCCTATTCCAAGGCAAGCTCTGAAAAGCCGTGAAAACGGTCCGTATTCTACAAAATTTCTCCTTTTGAAGTACAATGACAAAGTTTTTTGGCTACCTTTGTCCTTAATATGAAATCAAGAATCTATCATTCACTTCACCTGGACCATACGGACAATGGTTCCGACAAAGTCATCTACATCCTTCTTCCTGAACAGATGGAAGAGGGTAAACTTGCCGCTATCGAGAAAATTGCAGAGACCTGCGGAGTCAACGTCATCTTGATATCCGGTTTCGACTGGGATTCCTGCATGACCCCATGGCCGGCACAGGATGCCTTCCGGAAAAGCAAGACCTATGGAGGGAAAGCGAAGGAATTCCTGGATGAATTCATCAACGATGACTGTTTCCTCATCGAACATTCCATGAGAATCGAGAAACCGGAGAGATATCTGATCGGTATTTCCTTATCCGGACTGTTCGCAGTCTGGGCGACGGCACAGAAAGACTGCTTCAAGGGAGTCGCCTCCATTTCCGGATCCTTCTGGTATGAAGGATTCCAGACCTGGATATCCGGGCTGGAGAATACTGCCTGCGGAAAATATTATTTCTCTTTGGGAGAAAAAGAAAAGGATTCTAAAAATAAAGTGTTCGCCGGAGTCCAGGAAGCTACAGAGACTGCCGTAGAGAAACTGCGCGCCCTCGGTAAAGAAGTCACTTTCGAGCTGAACAAGAGCGGACACTTCGACAACATCACCGAAAAGATCAGCGATGCCGTAAAAGCTCTCGTTCCTCCGGTCGTTACCGAAGCCGAAGAAGACGGAACCACCACTGTACAGGACTGAGTCAGTCCTACATTAATCGAAGACCTACCTTCCTGAAATGACATTTCTGCCGCATTTTCCCGAAAAATGTGGCAGAGGATCTTGATTTCCGGAAAGATTGACTTATCTTTGCGCCGCATATCTTCAGGGCAGGGTGCGATTCCCTACCGGCGGTATAGTCCGCGAGCCCGGTCCGGTTCCCCCGGCGAAGGCAGAACCGTTGCGATCACGGTACCGACAGTATAGTCTGGATGAAAGAAGAAAAACAGAAAATGCCTTGAATTGTTATGCCATCAGTTAACATTTAAAGGTATTTTTCATGAAAAAGAACCAAATGCTGCTGATGGGCGTTGCAATTCACCTCATGACAGCTATCGGGACCGGTTTCTCTACCAGTCCTGCCATGGCCGCCACTGCGACGACCCGTCCCGCTCAGAGATCAGCGCTGAGCCCTCTCAAATCCCCTAACGACTCCATCGTCTGGATCAATGACACCCTCTCCATCAACGAAGCTGCCGTCATTGCCCATTTCGGCAATGCAAAGAAATCACCGCTGAGACTGACGACCCTCAGCAACGAGACCATCCGCCAGCGTGCGGTCGCCAAGTCCTATCCGGAGATGCTGAAAGAAATCCCCGGTCTGTACGCCACTTCGGAAAGCGGCAGCTTCGGTGATGCGAAAGTCAACGTCAGAGGTTTCAAACAGGAGAACATCTCCGTTCTGCTGAACGGCATCCCGATTTCCGGACAGACCTCCGGAAGCATGTACTGGAACAACTGGATGGGCCTTTCCGACGCCACCTACGCCATCCAGGTCCAGAAAGGCGTAGGCAGCTCGATGCTTTCCGACAACTCGGTCGGCGGTACCATCAACATCATCACGACGCCAGCCACTGAAGATTTCTACCTGGAAGCCGGAGCCTACGGCACCCATTTCGGTTCCGGGAAAGGTTACCTCAACGTCAACAGCGGCATCTTGCCGAAAGGCTGGAGCATCAATTTCATGGCTTCCTATCTCGGCGGCAAAGGCTATGTGGACCAGACCGATGTCAGCACCTTCTCCTACATGCTGAACATCAACAAGACTTTCGGCCTGCACCATAGTCTGACTTTCACGGCACTCGGTTCGCCGGAAAGGCACGGTCAGCGCAACACCAGGCTCACGAAAGCGGAAGTGGACAAGCACGGCCTCCATTACAACAAGAACTGGGGCATGCTGGAAGGCAAACCATACAACCTGAGCCAGAATAAATATTTCAAACCTTACTTCACCCTCCAGCACCGCTTCTCCAAAGGCAAGTGGTCCGCACAGAACAGCATTTACCTGGCCATCGCTCATGGCGGCGGCCGGTGGAACGAATCCAAGGGAGCGCGTATGAGCAGCATCCTCGGGAAAGACGGTCTCATTGACTTTGAAAGAATTCTCAATGAGAACAGGAACAGCACGGAAGGCTCGAAATACATTCTTTCCGACTTCATGGCCGGTCATCTCCAGGTCGGTGCGATCCTGTCCGGTGCCCTGCGAGTGAAAGGCTGGACTCTGGAGACCGGACTGCACTACCAGCATTATTCGACCTGGGAAAAAGAGAAGATCACCGACCTTCTGGGCGGCGGCTGGTGGTGGGAAGACAGTCACAAGGGAGATGCCCCGGACACGGATCATCGCAAGAAAGTCGGAGATTATATCCGCACGGACAACGGCAAGATCACCGGTCATTTCACTCTCTATGCGAAAGCCTCCTGGGAGCACCGGAAATGGCAGGTCGAACTGGGAGTCTCCGGCATCGGCGCCGTCCACCGCAGATGGGACCGTTACAACTATACCGCCGAGGAAGGAATCTGGAGCAAGAACGCCGCTGGAGCCGGTTTCAGTTCGAAGGCCGGGGTTTTGTTCCGTCCGGCCTCAGGACATTCCATCTATGTCAATGGAGGCGTGTACAGCCGCCTTCCCTACCCGAATGTCTGGTTCTCTTCCGGCAACAATGAGCTGACCCGCGATGTGAAGAACGAGAAGAACTACCTGACGGAACTCGGCTACCGCTTTACCGCGGACCGTGTCGGTGTGGAAGTGACCGGTTACTGGTCCCTCTGGCAGAACAAGACCCTCATGTCCAACAAATACCAGCAAAGTTCCGGAAATGATCGACGGTTCATGATCAACGGACTGGATGCCCAGCATTACGGGGTCGAGCTGGATGCTTTCTGGAAGCCGGCCTGGTGGGTCAAGCTTTCCGGTTTCGCCTCCATCGGCAACTGGACCTGGCAGAATGACGTGACGGCTAAAATCTACGACGAATACACCGGTCAGCAGATCGGAACGACTGCCGTATATACGAGAGGACTGCATGTCGGAGATGCCCCGCAGACCCAGGTCGGAGCCGCGGCAGAATTCAGATTCCTGAAAGATTTCCGCTTCAAGCTGGAATGGAATTTCAACGACAGGATGTATGCGGACTTCGACCCGGCCGGAAGGACGGATCAGGAGGATCGTTCCGAATCCTGGATGCTTCCGTCAAGGCATCTGATGAATGCGCATCTGGACTGGTCCCACCAGTTCAAAGGACACTATCTCCTGTCCATCTTCGTGGAAGGAGGAAATCTGCTGAACACACGTTACATCGAAAGGGGGAAGGACGGGAAAGGACACGACGAAGCCAGCTTCCAGGGTTTCTGGGGCTTCGGTCGGAACTGTTCTTTCGGCGCACGATTCAGATTCTGAGCCTGCCTGAACAGGGAAGAAAACGACAGGAAAAACCGCAGAGGAATCCTTCAGAAGATGGATTCCTCTGTTTTCGTCGTCAGCAGTTCAAGCGCTTTCATCCCCATGACGGAATTACCTTTGGCATTCAGCCGAGGACTCCAGACCGCTACGGAATAACGTTGCGGACAGACGGCCGCGATACCGCCGCCGACCCCACTCTTGCCAGGTAGACCGACCAGGAAGGAAAATTCACCAGCCTCATCATAGAAACCGCAGGTCTGCATGATCGCATTGATACGCTTGACCTGACTGACCGTCAGCCGGATTCCTCCATAATCGAAAGGACGACTGTTCGTGAAGGCCAGGAAAGCCTGAGCCAGTTCCCTACAGTTCATCTCGATGGAACACATCCGGCAATAGAAACGGAGTACCTGCTCGATGTCTCCCTCCAGGTTGCCGTAATACTTCAGCATGTTGGCGATGGCCGCGTTCATGTAACCGGTCCGGCGCTCCCCTTCCGCGACATCCGCCCGATAGCAGACAGCATCACTTCCAGACAAACAGCGCAGAAAGTCCAGAAACTTCTGCTCTGCATCCTCACTGTGAGCCAGCAGCATATCTGCCAGAACGATAGCACCGGAATTGATCAGCGGATTGCGCGGAATTCCCTTTTCCGCTTCCAGCAGAACCATGGAATTGAAGGATGAACCTGACGGCTCGACTCCGACCCTTTCCCAGACTCGGTTCCCGAAAAGAGAAAGGCAGACCGCCAGACTGAATACCTTCGATATACTCTGGATCGAAAAACGGGTATCCGCCTGCCGGCAAGTGTAGATCTCACCTTCTACCGTATGGAGACACATCCCGAACTGGTCCGGATCGATCTCCGCAAGAGCAGGAATATAGGTCGCCTGCTGCCCGACCTTGGAAAACGGCTGGATCTCCTGATAGATTTCAGAGAGGATCCGGTCATAGCTGAGCACATGTTTCATTACTGAATTCTTCTACTGATACTGGTGCAAAAATAAGAAAAATGGCTTTCCGTTGTCCATCCGAAGATCGGAAAACTCATCGTTTCGTCTTCCGAGAGGTATATTGATTTTGAAGAATTATAATCTAAATACCGATGTGCCGGCAGAATCGATGTGAACGATATGCTATTATTTATAATAATTCAATATTAGTTGCAATTCGGATTTTTTGCCTTATCTTTGCAAGCGATTTTTCAAGAATATATTTTTTAGCGAAGTTTCAACACTATAAAATACAAGATTCCTATGAACACAGAATGGAGAAATTTTAAAGGTACACATTGGACTGAAGAAGTGAACGTCCGTGATTTCATTCAGAACAACTACACACCGTACGACGGTGACGAGTCTTTCCTTGCTGACGCAACGGATGCGACGAACATCCTCTGGGGAAAGCTCCAGCAGCTGCAGAAAGAAGAAAGAGCTAAGGGAGGCGTTCTGGACATGGAGACAGAAGTCGTTTCCAGCCTGACTTCCTATGGTCCGGGCTACATCGACGAGGCCGACAAGGATCTCGAGAAAGTTGTCGGACTTCAGACAGACAAACCTTTGAAAAGAGCATTCATGCCTTACGGAGGTATCAAGATGGCAGAGCAGTCCTGCACGACCTACGGTTACACGCCGAGCGCAGAACTCCACAAGATCTTCACTGAATACCACACCACACACAACCAGGGCGTATTCGATGCTTATACTCCAGAAATGAAGATGGTCCGCCACAACCACATCATCACCGGTCTTCCGGATACATACGGTCGTGGTCGTATCGTCGGTGACTACCGTCGTGTCGCTCTCTACGGTATCGACTTCCTGATCGCCGAGAAAGAGGCTGACAAGGCTAAGACCGGCCGCGTGATGACTGAAGAGGTGATCCGTCTCAGAGAAGAGATCGCCATGCAGATCAAGGCCCTGAAAGGCATGAAGGAAATGGCGAAGATCTACGGCTTCGATATTTCAAGACCAGCGAACAACGCCCGTGAGGCTGTTCAGTGGCTCTATTTCGGTTACCTTGCCGCTGTCAAGACTCAGAACGGAGCAGCCATGTCCGTAGGTAGAGTATCCACTTTCCTCGACATCTACATCCAGAGAGACCTTCAGGAAGGAACACTGACTGAGGTAGAGGCTCAGGAGCTGATCGACCACCTCGTGATGAAGTTCAGAATGGTGAAATTCGCACGTATTCCATCTTACAACGAACTCTTCTCCGGCGACCCGGTATGGGCAACCCTCGGAATGGCAGGTATCGGTCAGGACGGCCGCTCCATGGTAACGAAGAACGACTTCCGTTTCCTCCACACCCTCGAGAACATGGGTCCTTCACCAGAACCGAACTTGACTGTCTTCTACAGCTCAAGACTTCCAGAGGCCTTCAAGAAATATGCTGCTAAGATTTCCGTAACTACCAGCTCCATCCAGTACGAGAACGATGACGTGATGCGTCCGGTATGGGGTGACGACTACTCCATCTGCTGCTGCGTTTCCGCAACACAGACCGGTAAGGAAATGCAGTTCTTCGGAGCACGTGCAAACCTCGCGAAATGTCTCCTCTACGCGCTCAACGGTGGTGTTGATGCCAAATCTAAAGAGCAGTGCGGTCCGGCTTACCGCCCGGTAACCGGCGACTACCTCGATTACGATGACGTGATGGAGAAGTTCGACAAGATGATGGACTGGTTGGCTGAAGTTTACGTGAACACGCTGAACCTCATCCACTACATGCACGACAAATACAACTACGAGGCGGCTGAGATGGCCCTCATCGACACCGATGTCCGCCGTACTTTCGCAACCGGCATCGCAGGTTTCTCACACGTCGTCGACTCCCTCTCTGCCATCAAATATGCAAAAGTAAGAGTGATCAGAGACGAGGAATCCGGTCTCATCAAAGACTTCGAGACAACCGGAGATTTCCCACGTTACGGTAACGATGACGACAGAGCTGACGATATCGCAGTATGGCTGCTCAAGACCTTCCTCTCAAAGGTGGCACAGAACCATACTTACAGGAACTCAGAGCCGACTACTTCTATCCTGACCATCACTTCCAACGTGGTCTACGGTAAATATACCGGAGCCCTGCCTAACGGCCGTCAGGCAGGTGCGCCGCTTTCTCCTGGTGCTAACCCGGCTTACGGTGCTGAGATGAACGGTCTTCTCGCTTCTTTGAACTCCGTTGCGAAACTCCCTTACGAGTATGCGCTTGACGGTATTTCAAACACGCAGACCATCAGCCCTTCAGCCCTCGGTCACAACGACGAAGAGCGTGTGGAGACCCTTACCGGCATCCTCGACGGATACTTCGACAAGGGCGCACATCACCTCAACGTGAACGTGTTCGGTGTAGAGAAGCTTCTTGATGCAATGGAGCATCCGGAGAAGGAAGAGTACGCTAACTTCACCATCCGCGTATCCGGATATGCCGTGAAGTTCATCGACCTGACCCGCGAGCAGCAGATGGACGTTATCTCCAGACAGGCACACGGAAGACTCTAGTCCAGTGATAAAAGGCAATATACATCTGATCGAATCCTTCGGCTCCGTTGACGGGCCGGGGATTCGATTCATCATTTTTCTGAAAGGCTGTCCTCTCAGATGCCGTTTCTGCCACAACCCGGACACCTGGGCGATCCCCAAAGGTGAAATGCGGACGGCAGACGATCTGATCGGACAGGCCCTGCGCTACAAATCCTACTGGGGCAAGAAAGGTGGCATCACCGTCAGCGGCGGAGAGCCATTGGTCCAGATCGATTTCCTGATCGAGCTGTGCCGCAAGGCCAAGGAGCAGGGAATCCACGTGACCATCGACACCTCCGGCCAGCTGTTCACCAGAAATGGAGCTTTCTTCGACAAGTTCAATGAACTCATGCGCTATGTCGATCTCCTGCTGCTGGACATCAAGCACATCGATCCGGAGAAGCACGAGTGGCTGACCGGCAAGAGGAATGAGGCTGTCCTGGATTGCGCGAGGTATCTGAGCGAGATCGGAAAACCCGTATGGATCCGGCACGTGCTGGTACCTGGGGTCAATGATTCCGACGAATATCTGATCCCGCTGCGTCAGTTCATCGACAGCCTGACCAATGTGGAAAGAGTGGAAGTGCTCCCCTACCATACCTTAGGTATCTTCAAATGGGAAGAATTAGGTATCGAGTACGGACTGCCCGGCGTGGAACCGCCGACCGCAGCGTGCATCGCTCATGCTGAAGAAATCCTGACGAAATAGTCAGAACCATACCATTAGAGATGAATAAAGCGCCGCAGATCGATGAACTGCGGCGCTTTACTCATTTACCGGCGTACCGGACTACCGGTGACTTTTCCTGAAATCCAGCAGACGTCTGTTCCAAGCCTCGATGCCGTCCTTCAGTTCCGTCTCTTCTCCGAAAATGAGATCCAATATGAAACGAGGTTTCTTCCCGCCGACGGTCATCGCCATGATGCAGGAGGCACAGTAAGTGACCACCTCCTCGCAAGGCATCTCGTCCGCGCGTTTCTTCATCTGGAATTCCACCTTCTCTTCCGGAAGCTTTCCGTACATCACCTGACCGCAGCACCTGGCCTTGGCACCGGTATGAGCCGGTTCCTTCAGGACAATGTTCATCCGCGAGAGGAGGGTACGTACCGCCTCGAGATATTCCGGCTCCGCACGGGCCGAACAGGTATCCTGAATACTCATTTCCCTGCCGCCGTAATCCGGGAAAGGGAAATCCTCACTTTCCGCCAGAGCGGTCAGCAGGAAAAGGGAAGTACATTCAGCATTCCCTTTGAGGTAATTCTTCGTGCAGGTCGCACAAGGGGTGACGATGCAGGTTCCCGGTTCCAGTTCCGGGGACAGGAAACAGCACGTCAGCAAAGTATCCATCGGACCGAAACGCTGCTCGGCCCAGACCTTCAACTTATCAGCGAGATGCGGCTTATAAGACATCAGCGCGCATCCGGGAGCATATACATATCGCATGTTCTACTACTATAATTTTTAAAATCCGACGCAAAGATAGAAAAAAATCCATTCAGCCAACCTTGACGAAAGTCAGGACCAGATGACCGTCCTTTTCCCGACGTTCACCCTGGAAAGAGAAGCCCTGATACCGGAAATCACGGAGACTTTCCAAAGTGTCACCGCTACCTATCAACTGTCGTGCCATCGAGCCTCGGCACATCTTGGCATAGACGGACATCGACTTCAGGAGCACTTCCGTCAATCGAGGCTTCCACCATTCGAACATCGTCTTCCCTTCGTGGACCTCCAGCTTCACATTTCCCTCCATGCGGTAAGGCAGAATCAGGTCCATCGGACGGAGCAGGCCGTACAGGAAAGAGAAGATCCAGAGCCGCGCCTGTGCCGCCGTCTGCTGGTCCAAAGACCATTCCCCTGCCCTAAGATGCTTGTAGGCGATCCCGGAATAAGCCAGTACCGCCTGCAGACGCGAACCGGAGTTCTCCCCCTCTCCGAAATGACCGAAACGGGCATGGTTCAATGTGGCCAAGGATTCGCTGCATTCTCTTTTTACGAGGCAAAGGTACGGTTTTTCAGGCAATCAGCCATCATCCCTGCCAGTACAGATATGTTCCTGTGCAGTACAAACCACTCGCCGTAAGGAAAAATGAAAAGATGAAAGATGCACTACACTTGAAAAAGTAGCTAACTTAGTTGTACCGTATCACATTAAAACTAAAAACTTTATGAAACGAAAAGCTCATTTTTCCCAATTGTGGGCTTGCGGATTACTTACTGTAATCTTCTCTTTATTGACCCTTGGGGTCAATGCGCAAAGCCTCACGATCAAAGGTACTGTCGTGGATAACATAGGTCCGGTCACCGGAGCTTCAATCCTTGTTGAAGGCACCACCATAGGTTGTGTCACCGATCTTGACGGTAACTTTGAAATCGCTGCACCTGCAGATGCGAAACTCATCGTCCAATTCATCGGATACCGCACCCAGACCGTTGCCGTGAAAGGCCGTGAAAGCATCCGGATCAAACTTGAAGAAGACAGCGAGCTGTTGAATGAAGTGGTTGTGGTCGGTTATGGTGTCCAGAAAAAGAGCGACCTGACAGGCTCCATCGCTTCCGTAAAAGCGAAAGACATGGTCAGAGCTACCCCTTCCGGCAACATTACCGATGCCCTCCAAGGCAGAATGGCCGGTGTTTCCGTTCTTTCCGGTTCCGGCGACCCGACATCAGGCAATACGATCCGTGTACGCGGTGTGAACTCGGTGAACGCTGAAGGAGGTCCTCTCGTCGTCGTAGATGGATTCATCGGAGGCTCGCTCGACGCGCTCAACCCTGCCGACATTGCCTCCATCGAGGTCTTGAAAGACGCTTCCGCAGCAGCAGTCTACGGATCCAGAGGTGCGAACGGAGTCATCCTCGTCACCACGAAGACCCCGGACAAAGACAGGATCACCGTCTCTGCCAACGCCTTCGTCAACCTGAAGACCCAGATGAAGAAATTCGACACCCTCTCCCCTTATGAATATGCTCTGCTGGCCAATGACTACAGCAAGGAATATTTCGAAAGCATAGGCAAGACCCATGCTCCATATTATTCAGAGGAGCAGCTGGCTGAATTCAAGTCAGGCAAAGGGGGCTACAACTATGCAGACAACATTTTCCGTGATGTAGCTGTGGCACAGAACTATGATTTTTCCGTTGCAGGTTCTTCCGGAAAGACTTCCTACCTGGCTTCATTCAGATACGAGAACAATCAGGGCGTGATCCAGAGATCAGACTCCGAACATTACAACTGGAGATTGAAAGTGGATTCCACCATCAAGAAATGGTTGAAAGTCGGAGCCAATTTCTACGGAGACTTCCGTATGTACAACAGCCCGAGAATCAGCAAATATGACGGCCTTATCCAGCAGGCGATCTATTTCCCGCCAACCATTCTTCCTAAGAACGAAAACGGAGAATACAACAACAAGCTCATCGACGGTTCTCCTCAATACAACCCGATGGGTATGATCTGGGAAAGCCAGCAGCAAGGAAAAAGTCTGAAGAACAATCTCCAGGGCTATGTAGAATTCAAGATCATCGACGGTCTTACTTTCCGCAGCCAGTTCGGAGTCAGCTTCGACAACCAGCTCCACCGTTCCGCAGAGAACGAGGACAGCTACGGCAATTTCAAGAACAGTCTCACCACAGCGAAGGCTGAAAGCATGTGGAATTTCAGCTGGTTGAACACGAACATCCTCAGTTATGTGAAGGAATTCAACCAGAACCATAGAGTCAACCTCACTGCAGTGTTCGAGCAGGCTTATGCGAACAACTACAGACACAAAGGCATCGCCAACCAGCTGGCCTTCGACAAACTCGGCTGGAATGCCCTCCACTGGTCTGAAAAGAATCTGTCAGCCGTTGAATCCAACAACACGATCAACACCCTCATGTCAGGAATGCTGAGAGCGAACTATGTGCTCATGAACCGTTACATGTTCACCGTTTCCTTCCGTGCTGACGGTTCCTCCCGTCTTTTCAAGAAATGGGATTACTTCCCGTCCGCGGCCTTTGCCTGGGACATGAAGAACGAGAACTGGCTGAAAGACGTCGACTGGCTGAACCAGTTGAAATTCCGTGTCAGCTACGGTTCCGTAGGTAACCAGTCCGTAGAGCCATACCGTATCTACTCTCAGATGGTTCCGGTTTCCAACGCCGACGGCACCACTTCCTACACGGTCGGCAGACCTGCCGCTCCATACTTGAGATGGGAGCACAATGACCAGGAAAACATCGGAATCGACTTCGGTATTCTGGACAACAGATTGAAGATCAGTGCAGAATGGTACAACAAGGAATCCAAGGACATCCTTCTTGAAGTCGCTCAACCTTCACACATGGGCTATGAGAAACTGCTGAAGAACGCCGGGGCGATCAGAAACACCGGTTTCGAGTTCCTCATCAGCGGCGACCCGTTCCTGAAAGAAAGATTTTCATGGCATACTGACCTGACGCTCTCCTACAACGTCGGTAAATTCACCAAGATCCCGACCAAGGACCACACGCAGATCATGGCCGGACAGCACGAGAAGGAAATCTACCGTATGATCGAAGGTGAAAAGATCGGTACCTTCTGGGGTTACAAATCTGACGGCGTATGGCAGGAAGAGGAGATCAACGCTCCTTTCGTAGATGCCAACGGCAATCAGAACGGCAAGACCAACGGTGCACAGTACAAGGCCAAAGCCGGTAACGCTAAATATGTAGACGTCAACGGTGACGGTAAACTGAACGATGACGATAAGGGCATCATCGGTTGCGGTCAGCCTGCTTTCAACTGGGGCTGGAACAACAGCTTCACCTTCGGTAACTTCGACCTGTCCTTCTTCATTGTCGGTTTCCATGGTTTCGACATCTACAATGCTACGGACCAGATCGGCTACAACTCTCTGAAAGGACAGCAGGTCTGCTTCGTCACTCCGAAGAGAGCCTACCTCAACAGATGGACCAAGGACAACCCTAACACCAACATCCCGGGCTTCGTGGAAGACAAGACTTCTACCGCTAAAGATGCGTTCTCAGACCGTTTCGTAGAGAAGGGTGGTTTCGTGAAAGTGAAGAGCATCACGCTCGGCTACACGCTGCCGGCACAGATCTGCGAGAAGATCCACATCAACAATCTCCGTTTCTACTTCTCCGCTCAGAATCCGTTCATGTTCACCGGCTACTCCGGTTTCGATCCTGAAGCGACCCTCGGAAATCCGCTGACCCCAGGTGTGGACTGGGCAGCCTATCCGAACAGCCGCAATTTCCTGTTCGGTCTCAACTTTGCATTTTAACGGACCATTCAAATAGACGACAATGATTATGAAGAAAACAATATATCCGCTGATTGCAGGCGCTCTGCTTGCGACTTCAGTTTCTTCTTGTGTGGATCTGAACCAGAAACCGAATTCATTTCTGACAGAAGAAGAGTATATCGAATATCCGAAGGATATCGAATCCGTGTCCAGAGGTGTCTCCGCCCTGTACAACGAGCTGCGTGCAGGAAACTACGGATTCAACTGCCGTATACAGAGAATCAACGTCATGGCAGATGACATCACCTACGCTACCGACAAGCCTGGAAACCCCTTGTCCTTCTACGAAGACCTCACCCCGACTTCCAGCGGTGATGCCGCGACCTACCAGCAGCTCTGGAGCCTGTTCTACAAGGTGATCGTCAGTTCCAACAAGATCATTGAAGGTACGCCGGTCAATAAAGAAGACAAGGCGCTTCAGGCCGTGATCGCTGAAGCTTACTTCATGCGCGGTCTCTCCTATTTCTACCTGGCAAGAACCTTCGGTGACGTTCCATTGGTACTGACGAAAGATGACGCGGAAGTGAGCATGCCACGTACGGCAGTGAAAGAGATTTACGAAAAGACCATTTTCCCTGACCTGCAGAAAGCGGCACAGGACCTTCCTGAAACAAGCCGTAGCGGAGATTCCTCCACCCCATCGAAATGGGCGGCGAAAGCAGCCCTTGCCGATGCCTACATGACTGCTGCAGGCTGGCCGCTCAAGCTGGACAGCAAGGAATACAACGGAAAAGCCGCCAAGGAACTCAAAGATATCATCGACAACAGCAGTCTTCAGCTGACTGCAGAATATGGTGACCTCTGGAAAGAAGACAAGAAGATGGAAGCGAACGAGCATATGTTCTCCCTTTTCCACTCCGTACCTTTCAAGACGGCCAGCAACTATGGCAAATCTTATGTCCCCGGTGATTTCATGGCCAAGAACGTGAAAGGCGTCGTCAGCAAGTTCGCCGGTTGGAAAGACTACTTCGGATCTGCCGCCTTCTATGAGAAATATCCGGAAGGTGCCCGCAAGGAATGGAACTATCTGGACGAGTGGTATACCGCGACCGATCAGCAGGCTCCTGTTTCCTACAAGGAGACCGCCAACAAATGCCCTGCGATCGCGAAATACTATGACTATGACAATGACGGCAAATACGACAAGGAGACCTTCACCGCTACCGGTAAATTCGCCAAGGCAGCCCAGTCCAACGGTCTGACCAGCATCTACCGCTATGCCGATGTTCTGCTGATGTATGCTGAAGCTTCCGTCAAAGCAACCGGAGCCGTCAGTCCAGAAGCACAGGAATGTCTGAAGAAGGTCCAGGACCGTGCCGGCATGGCAGAGGCGGACAAAACCAGCACGACTGATGCGGCACAGTTCCTTGAAGCCGTATTCGATGAAAACGGTTGGGAATTCTTCGCAGAAATGAGAAGATGGTACGACCTTGTCCGTCTTGAGAAAGTCGAGGCTGTCAAACCTGAGCAATGGGCCAATTCCCTGTTCAAGGCAAACAACCACTACTACATTCCGATCCCTTCGGAGCAGATTTCGCTTACCGGATGGGAAAACAACCCGGGCTACTAGAAAGCATCGGCCCTGAAGCCGCTTCATACAGACGGGGGAAAGCATTCCCCCGTCATTTACTTGATAAACGAATATGAACAGAACCCTCAAATCACTTGCACTTGCGCTTGCACTCATTTCCGGTGCACAGTCCCTTTCCGCCCAATATGTAAAACACGAAAGGCTTCATTCTTTCGAAGAGAACGTCCCCACCTGGTTCTCAACGGCAGCCCCGTCTTCACTGAGCATCAGTGACGAACATTTCCGAGACGGCCAGCATTCCCTCTGCTGGGACTATGAGCCAGGAGCCGTGCTGGATTACCGGAAAGATCTGCTCTTCGAACCGGTGGACCCGACCGGAAAGGACACCTACCTGTCCTGCTTCATCCTCTGGGTCTACAATGAGGAAGCGGTGGACGGACAGCTCCGTTTCGAGTTCCTGAAAGAAGGGCGTGTCTGCACCTCCTTCCCGATGAACATCAACTTCACCGGATGGAGAGGCATCTGGGTATGCTACGAGCGAGATATGGAAGGTCGACCGGAATCCGGCATGGATGCTTTCCGCATCATTGCCCCGGAAACTTCCGGCAAGCTTTGGTTCGACCATCTGATTCCTGCGACCAAGGTGGACGAGCGCCAGCAGACTTCAGATTTTCAGGTGCCATTCGTGCACAGAGAGACGAGCAACCATTGGCTCGTGATCTATCCTCACTACCTCTACAAGCCAGAAATGGAACTGACCCCATTGACCCGGGAGCAGGAGATGGACATGAAGATCCTGGAAGAGCGCTTCGTCAGACAGCTCTATACCCCGTCCGCATTGACCCAAGCGAAGATGGACAGGATCCGCAAGCAGTACGATTTCTACGAGATCGGCTACCGCAACGGTCATGTCTACGGGAAACCGATCTATTTCTGCAGACATTCCGAAGCCTATGAACGGATGATTCCGAACTGGAACAAGCACATATTCGACCGTCTCGGCGTGGAAATGAGGAATTATTTCAACCTGATGAAAGATGTTTCCGTCGCCTACCTGAATGCCACGAATCCGGAATGGAAGACGGAACTTCAGGACAAGTTCCTGGCGATGTACGACAACATCACCGATCAGGGTGTCGCTTTCGGCAGCTGCTGGGGAAACATCCATCACTACGGCTACAGCATCCGTGGCATGTTCACCTCCTATTTCCTGATGAAGGACGTTCTTCGCAGGAGCGGAAGACTGGATGCCGCCGTCAAGACTTTGAACTGGTATGCCATCACCAACGAGATCTATCCGAAGCCGGATCGTTTCGGCATCGACATCGATACCTTCAACACGAAGCTGCAGGGACGTTTCGCCAGCATCCTGATCATGGAAGACAGCCCTGAAAAAGTACGTTATCTCCGTTCGATCCAACGCTGGCTCAACTACGGCTGCATGCCGGCTGACGGCCTGGAAGGTTCCTTCAAGAAAGACGGAGCCTGCTTCCACCACTGCAACAACTATCCGGCCTATGCGGTCGGCGGTCTGGAAGGAGCGACCGACGCGATCTACCTGCTGCACGGCACCCAGTTCAGATTGTCTGAGGCTGCCCACAGCACCGTGAAGAACGTGCTGCTGACCATGCGTTTCTACTGCAATCTCCAGCAATGGCCGCTCTCCATGTCCGGCAGGCATCCGAACAGCATCGGCCATCTGATTCCGATGCAGTACGCTGTTATGGCCCTCTCCGGCACTCCGGACGGCAAGGACACGATCGACGCTGATATGGCCAGAGCTTACCTCAGACTGGTACCGGAAACCAAAGATGTCGGAAAGGACGAACCGGAATATCTGCCGAGCGGCAACCGCAAGGAAGAACTGGAAATGAAGGAGAGACTCAGGTCAATGGGCTTCGAGGCCGAGCCGGACCCTCAGGGCACCAGGACTCTCGGCTACGGCTGCGTCGCCATCTACCGCAACAGCAACTGGATGGCTGCCGTCAGAGGCCATTCCCGCTACCTCTGGGCTTCGGAACATTATCTGGATGCCAACTTCTACGGACGTTATCTGGCTCATGGCAGCATGCAGATCATGACCGGAAAGCCCGGCACGGAAGTGACGATGAAAGGCAGCGGCTGGCAGGAAGCCGGCTTCGACTGGAACCGGATTCCAGGTACGACCAGCATCCACCTTCCTTTCGAAAAACTGAGAGCGACCATTTCCAAAGTCGACCTCTTCTCCGGCATCGAGGAAATGCTCTATTCCGACGAAGCCTTCGCCGGCGGCCTGTCTCACGGCGGTGAGAACGGCAACTTCGGCATGAAGCTCCATGAACACGACAAATATAACGGCAGCCTGCGCGCCCGGAAATCCTACCATTTCTTCAATGGAGAGATCGTGGCCCTGGGCAGTGACATTGAAAACACCAACGCCGACAACCGCACGGAAACGACGGTCTTCCAGACCACGGCTCCTGACAAGGAGACGAAAGCCATCTGGAGACAGCACAAGAACGGCGAGAATTTCTGGCTGGATCCTGACGGCATCGGCTACATCATCCCGAAAGCAGAGCTCGGAAAAGTCCGCTTCGAACTGAACTTCCCGCAGACCACCGTCGGGGAACGCAGCACCAGACCGACCAGCGGTGACTGGGCCAGCCTGACCTTCCAGCACGGCAAGGCTCCGAAGGGCGAAAGCTATGAGTATGCCGTCTTCCCGCAGACCGACCGCAAATCCCTGAAACGTCAGGCCCGGAGACCGGACTACAAGGTCCTCCGCAAAGACAGCAAAGCCCATATCGTCAGTTTCGACAAAGGCCGGACACAGTCCTATGTTCTTTTCGAGACTCCTCAGGTCAATGAACTTCCGAAAAAATGTTTGCTGGCCGATGCCGATACCTCCTGCCTGGTCATGACGACCTTGCGCAAGGACGGCCGCCTGCTGCTGACCGTTTCCCAGCCGGACCTTGCCCTCTACCGCGGCCCGAGCGATGAACTCTATGATGAGAACGGAAAGCGTGTGGAAAGAAGCATCTACTCCCGTCCATGGAAGTCGCACGAAAGCATGGAAATCCCGGTAACAGTGACCCTCAAAGGCTCATGGGAGGCGGAAGAACTGCCGGAGAACTGCACCATCGTGGAAAGACGCGAGCAGGAGACCGTGCTCCGGTTCATCTGCAAGGATGCCGCCAGCTTCGATATCCTGCTGAAGAATGAGAAATAAGCAACCTGAAAAATTACAGAAATATGATCAAGATTTACGGAATGAACACCTGTCCTGACTGCACCTATGTGGAAGCCCAGATCAAGGACAACCCGAATTATGAAATCATCGATATCGGACAGCACGTCCGCTATCTGAAAGAGTTTCTGAAACTGCGTGACAAGGAACCGGTCTTCAACGGACCGAAGAAAGTGGGTGCGGCAGGCATCCCTTGCTTTGTACTGGAAGATGGCACCGTGACCCTGGTACCGGAAGAAGCCGGCTTGAAATCCCGTCCGATCGAGTCCGGGAAAGCCTGCAACCTTGACGGCAGCGGCTGCTAGATCAGCCGATCAGTTCATAGAGCGTGTCCACGATCCGGGGAACGGCATAAGCGTTTCTTGCGGTCTTGGGCACGTTCATATATTCCCCCAGCTCAGGAAGCTGCGGCAGGACGGCCCTGTAGCAGTCCACCATCAGCCGGCGGTGGCTCAGCAGATGCTTGAGCCCTCTGGCAACCGGCTGCAACAGGCCCGTAGAAAGCGGAAGCCCATTGGCCTGAGCCTTTTCCAGTACTTCCTTTTCAGAAGGAGCATGATCGAATTCCAGAAGATAAGGCTCGTACAGACCTTGCCAGATATCCCCTTCTGGACGACGGTGAAGCAGCAGATGATCGGCATCCTCCAGATAGAGATAGACCAGAAAACGGTCCTTCACCGCGGTTTTCTTCGCTTTCACAGGAAAGTCCTCGACTCTGCCGCAAACGAGAGCCGCACAATCCCCGGCAAAAGGACAGAAGAGACAGTCCGGTGACTTCGGGGTACATTGCAGCGCACCGAAATCCATGATGGCGGAATTGTAGAGATCCGGCTGATCCCGGTCCAGCAGCTCCGCAGCCAAGGCCGCGAACTGCTTCTTCCCTTCCGTCGAGTCGATCGGCGTACCGATGCCCCAGATACGCGACAGTACCCGGTAGACATTTCCGTCCACGACCGGATAAGGCAGGCGGTAAGCGAAAGAACCGATGGCCGCTGCGGTATAGTCTCCGACGCCTTTGAGCGCGCGGATTCCCTCATAAGTCGTCGGGAAAGCGCCAGCCTCCGCGATGGACTTGGCGGCGGCGTGCAGATTTCTGGCTCGGCTGTAATACCCTAGGCCCTGCCAGAGTTTGAGCACCTCGTCCTCCTCGGCGGCCGCCAAGGTAAAGACATCCGGAAAACGTTCGATGAAACGCAGATAGTAGTCCCGGCCCTGCTCCACACGGGTCTGCTGCAGGATGATTTCGGAAATCCAGATCCGGTAGGGATCGGTGATTCCACGCCAGGGCAAGTCTGTCCGGCCGTTCCGGGTATACCAGTCTTCAAGCTGTTCCGAGAAAATATGCTGTCCTTTCATTTATTGACGTTACTTCTTTTTAGAGGCGCAGTCCGGACAATGCCCCTTGATGATGTACTCTGCGGTTTCCGTCACGAAACCTGCCGGAATGCTGACCAATGGAATATGAGCGTCCGTCAGACAGAAGGTCCGATGACATTCCGTACAGTAGAAATGGCAATGGAGTTCCTCGACATGGCCCTGATGGTGCGTATGATGGCAGAGGCAGTATTTCTTGGAACCGCTGCCGTCCTCGATCTCATGCAGGAGATGATGTTCATCGAAGGTCCTGATGACGCGGAAGATCGTCGATTTATCGACCGTGTCCAGGCGATCCTCCAGATCCCCGAGACTGAAGGTGTTCTCGAAGGACTCCATGGTACGGTACACCAGCATCCTCATGGCGGTCAGTCTGACCCCATGCACCGTCAGGATTTCCTCGACGCTATGCCGATTTTCCGTTCTTTCTTCCATATCTGCTGTCTTGAGACAAGATGCTTCTGAAGCCGTTCTCCATTTTCTGCAGTGCCGGCCTGCAAGCGAGCAGAAAGCAGCTGCAAGCCAGCATGCAGATCAACGTTCTCTTCATGAATCGAGAACTGAAATCCATGGAGTCAAGCCGTTCCGAATCAACTGAGGCCCTCGATCTGGCCGTCCACCAGGTCGATCCGGAGTGCCTGCGGTGACTTCGGCAGTCCCGGCATACGGATGATGTCGCCGGCGATGGCAACGATCATCTCCGCACCCATATTCACGACAATGTCACGGATCTCGAAAGTGAAGCCTTCCGGAGCGCCGTAAAGTTTCGGATTCTGGGAGAAGGAGAACTGAGTCTTCGCGATGCAGACCGGGAAACGGGCTGCCTCTGTATTCTGGATCCGCTTGATCTGTTTCTTAGCCTTCGCTGCAAAGACGACGTTACCGGCACGATAGATTTTCCTGGCGACGTCCGTGATCTTCGCTTCCACGCTTTCATCATCCGCATAAGCGAAATGCAGAGGAGCAGACGGCTGCTGCTCGATCGTATCTACAACGACTTTCGCCAGTTCAACCGCACCTTCGCCACCGTCTGCATAAGCGCTGTTGAGCGCAAAGCCTACGCCGATTTCACGGCAATGGTCACGTACGACTGCGATTTCCTCCTCCGTATCGCTCGCGAACTTGTTGAAGCAGACAACGACGCTCTGGCCGAAGCTCCTGATGTTCTCGATATGACGGTCGAGGTTCGCAAGACCTTTGCGGACTCCTTCGACGGAAGGCTCCTTGATCAGGTCCAGATCCACGTCTCCATGCATCTTCAAGCCCTGGAGCGTAGCGACCAGCACCGTAAGCACTGGCTGAAGACCCGTCTTGCGACATTTGATATCATAGAATTTCTCAGCCCCCAGGTCAGCACCGAAGCCGGCCTCCGTAATCGCGTAATCACTGAAGGTCATGGCCATCTTGGTCGCGATGACCGAGTTGCAGCCATGGGCGATGTTCGCGAACGGTCCGCCATGGACGAATGCCGGAGTATTTTCCGTGGTCTGCACGAGATTCGGGCAGATGGCATCTTTCAGCAGCGCCGTGATGGCACCTGCGACACCGAGATCCTTGACAGTGAACGGCTGATCATCGAAAGTATAGCCTAAGAGAATGTTCTCGACACGACGTCTGAGATCATTGATATCCGTAGCCAGGCACAGAATGGCCATGATTTCAGAAGCCGGAGTTATGTCGAAGCCAGATTCTGCCGTAATGCCGTTCGTACGCGGTCCGAGACCGGTGACGATGCTGCGGAGATTGCGGTCATTGACATCCAGGACACGGTTCCACAGCACTTCCTTGAGTCCGAAGCCCTCCGCCTGATGCTGGTAAATATAATTATCCAGCAAAGCCGCGATCATGTTATGGGCAGAAGTGATGGCATGGAAATCACCGGTGAAATGAAGATTGATCTTCTCCATCGGCAGCACCTGTGCGTAGCCGCCTCCGGCAGCTCCGCCCTTCATGCCGAAACAGGGACCGAGAGATGGTTCTCTCAAGGCGACGACCGCACGTTTTCCTATCCGGTTCAGCCCCAGAGCCAGACCAACGGAAACGGTTGTCTTTCCGATACCGGCCTTGGTGGCCGTAATGGCAGTGACGAGGATCAGCTTGTTCTTGCGAACTTTCTCCTCATCGATCAAACTGACAGGAACCTTGGCGATGTATCTGCCATACTGTTCCAGCACATCTTCAGGAATACCAGCCTCAGCTGCGACTTCCGTGATTTTCTTCATCGAAGTTTCTCTAGCGATTTCGATATCTGATTTCATTGGACAGAGATTTTTGTGATTTATCTGGCGAAATTAATGAAATAAATGGTAGAAACAAAGGGGAACTTAGAAAGTCCCCGATCCCCCGCACAAACGGGTCAGAAAAACCGGAAAATTCCTCTTCCAGACACTAGAAAAAACCTGTCAAGCCCCTAAACGTCTATATCTCAAAAAATCAACGAAACATACAAGACATTATCATTCAACAGATTGACGGATTATCTGACATTTCATCAGATAAAAAAATCTATATTGACACAATAATGGGCCATAATGAATCGCGTCTGATTCTTTTTTGTACTAAATTTGTAAAAAAGAACCACGAGAAGACATTTCGACAATTCACTTTAAATTATCAATAACACAAAAGAAACAGCAATGAAAACTAAAACAGCATTTTTGGCCACGTTGATCTTCTTTCTCAACATCTGTACCTCATTTGCAGATACGGACGATGGGTGGATCATCGAAGCGACCTCAAAAGACAACTACAATGGAGTCACGCTAGCGAACGGACGTATCGGTCTGGTCAGCGGAATGGGCATGTTCCAGGTCTCTGAAATCGTCATGGGCGGTGTCTATGACAAAGAGTATCAGGATGGTGTGAGTCGTGTTGTCAGAGGACCGCAATTCACGAACCTCAGCATGAAAATCAACGGCCGCTATGTGGATCATTGGAATATGAAAAACTGGAAGCAGCGTCTGAACATGCGCAAGGCCTACCTGGAAACCTCAGTAGAGATTGAAAAAGCAAAAATCACCTACTCCATCAGAGCACTGAGGCATCTTCCACATATGGCCATGCTGCTGGTCAATGTAACTCCCGTGGATGACATCGAGCTCAAAGTAGAGACTCCAGCTTCTTTTCCTGAAGAGCTGCAACGCCGCACAGCGACTTTCAAACACTTGACCGACGGCAGGACGGAATCTCCTGTCTATACCATGACAGCTGTCAGCCGTACGGGCATGAGAGACCTGGCCTCAAGCGCCGCCTTCCTGTTCGATGGTGAAAGACCGGAAATCTATGCCGAATTCGGTGAAGCTCATTACCAGTCCATGGCTTTCAACAAGAAACTGAAAAAAGGTGAGAATTTCCGTTTCGCTCTGGTCGGGGCCATCTGCTCCTCCACTGATTTCAGCAATCCGAAAAATGAAGCGGAAAGGATGGCTGTCTATACTCTCCAGTCCGATATCGACACGATCCTGGCCGGACATGAAAAGGAATGGAATGAAATATGGAAAGGAGACATCCAGATCGAAGGGGATCCTGAGGCTCAGAAAGACATCAGACTGGCCCTCTACAACCTCTACTCCTTCGCGGCAAAGAACACCCGTCTCAGCGTAGCCCCTATGGGACTTTCATCGGTAACCGGTTACAACGGACACATTTTCTGGGATGCGGAAATCTGGATGTTCCCACCTCTTCTGATGTTGAATCAAGACATTGCACGGTCATTCATCGATTACCGTTCAGACCGTCTTGAAAAAGCGAAGCAACGTGCCGTACAATATGGTTACAGAGGCTGCATGTTCCCTTGGGAATCCGATGATACCGGTGAGGAAGCGACGCCGACCTGGTGTCTGACCGGACCTTTCGAGCATCATATCACAGCCGATGTCGGCATCGCTTTCTGGAATTACTACTGCGTGACAAAAGACAGAAGATGGCTTGAGGAAGAGGGTTATCCGATGCTCAAGAACGTTGCAGACTACTGGGTATCCAGAGTTACCCGCAACGAAGACGGAAGCTACTCCATTCTGAACGCCGTAGGTGCCAACGAGTATGCACAATGCGTGGACGACAATGCCTTCACCAACGGATCTGTCAAGACCGTACTCCGCCATGCGACCCAGGCGGCCAAGATTCTCGGAAAGACTGCCGATCCGTCATGGACTGAAGTCTCTGACAAGATCAAATTCCATTATATGGAAGACGGGACGATCAAAGAACATGCGGACTATGCAGGAGCCATCATCAAACAGGCTGACGCGAATCTGCTGAGCTATCCGCTGGACGTAGTCACTGATCCGGCAAGAATCAGACAAGACCTGAATTATTATTCACAGAAAATCTATGAAGATGGTCCAGCAATGGGCAATTCCATACTGGCAATCCTGTATGCACAGCTTGGAGATGCGGAAAAAGCCTATCACTATTTCCAGAAGACCTATCTGCCGAACAAGCGTCCACCTTTCGGTGTCCTGTCTGAATCGGCCTTTTCGAACAATCCTTACTTCTGCACCGGTGCCGGTGGCTTGATTCAAGCTGTTCTTTCCGGTTTCGGAGGTCTCCGCATTACGGAGAAAGGCATCAAGCAAGTATGCCCGCTTCTTCCGAAAGAATGGAAATCACTGACGATCACAGGAGTAGGTCCGGAAAGAAAGACCTTCACGGTAAAAAGATAAAATTTTATTTCTCCGTATAGAGGTTGCGTACGTCATCCTCGAATTTTTCACGATTCCCTTTTGCTTTGTTCTTGATACGAGCTTTATAATTATAGATCGTATTCGTGGAATAATGCAGAAGGGAAGCTATTTTACTGGAATCTGTAATGCCCAGTTTGATCAGAGCGAAGATCCTGAGGTCCGGAGCCAGGAGATCGTCACCTTTCGGATAGACTTCCTCTCCCTCCATGAGGAGTGTGTTGAAACGCTCCACGAAATCCGGATACATGTTAATGAAAGTCTGGTCAAACATCTTGTAGAATTCGTTGATATCTTCATCTATCGGAGGAAGAGCCTCTATCTCCTCTAAAAGATGCTTGTAATTTCCCTGTCGCAGATTCTTGAGTACATGATTCTTGTATTGCCTTACCGTACTGATGTTTTCCGAAAGGATGCTGAGAAAGAGAGAGATATACTCTTCCTTGACCTTGTCCGCCTCCTTCATCCGGAGATTCAGTCCTTTCAGCTTTGCGTTCATCGCTGTCAGTTCCATGTTCTGCATTTCAATTTCTTCATTGGACATCTGCAGTTCATTCCGTGTCCTGACAAGAATCTGCTGGCGAAAGAATATGACGGCTGTGAGAGTAGCCAGCACCGTCAGAAGGATGAAAAGAAGAATCATATAATTCATCTTTATCCTATCTTGCTTGTCCAGAAGTTCCTGGTAAGCATGCTCCATCTCCGGAAAGAAATGCGCGATCTGCAGCGGACGAAGTTTTCCGTTGTACGAGATCGCATCCGGCAGGCAGTAATCCGCCATATACTTGAACGCCCGCTTGACATCGCCTCTCTCGAAAAGTTCCTGAGCGACCGAAATGAGCGACTGGTAATCCAAAGTTGATGACATGACATCAGAAATGGAAGATCGTATCAACCAGCTCAATTTCTCATCGGAGTGCTCCTCACAGGTTGTCGAATAGTAATAGCATGCACGAGCATATTCGTTCGTACCCTCATTGGCAAGCGCCAGCATGGCCTTGATATGCTTCCTTTCCTCATGGACATCACCAGCGCTCTCCATGGAGGCTCTCATCAGATCATGCCATTCGTAGGTATTCTCTTCACAATGCTTGAGCAGATAATCCCTGTATTCGCTTATATCTTTGTCGGGAACGTTTTCCGTCATGGAATAGACTTTGAGTTCGGTAATGAGATTGACCATAGCTGACGAGTAGGCCAGAAAAGACTCCCTGCAAAGTTCCTCCGGACGATATGAGCCGAGAATATTCCCTGCTTCGATATAATAACCGGCAGAAGCATAGAAGTATGCACGGTACAGATCCGATCTTTCCTCAAGTACCTTGTCTCCGATCCGCCGTGCGATCTCCATATTCCTGTCGATGTAGCTCAAAGTCGAATCAAGGCTATGATGAGAGTATTCATTTGCAATCCTGAAATTCAATATCTGGGTATCCTTCAATGAAGTTTCATTCCACTGCATTTTCTGAAGATGATCGATCTTTGAAAAGAAATAGGAGTCGTATGTCTGTTTCATACTGAGTGCCTGGTCCAGTTTATTGACGAGACTGTCGATCTCATCATTGGATGCAGATAGGAACAAGGCAGAAAAGATAGCCACGGTTGTCAACAAGAGACGTTTCATATGATAATTTCGTTTAACCGGTGAAATTAACAATATTTGAGGAATAAAAGCACTGATCCTGCGATTTCAAGGAAAAATTTGATTCAGAATACAGGTCGGCATCGACTGCAGCGGCGACCAGAACGGACCGAGGCTATAAAAATAAAAGAGGTGAAACCATGTTCCACCTCTTTTCCATAGACTTTGACAGACCTCATCATTTGACTTCATGACAGTCGAATGCCATAGTGAACTTATTGCCGTTCAATGTCTTGTCCTTGAACGTGAAAGTCATCACATAAGTTACTCCTTCCTTAAGTCCGCAGACTCTGTCAGAATGCTTCTTGCTAGGACCACACTCGATGTTGCCGGCATTCACGAATCCGAGAGCTGCCGCCTCTGCACCGATAGTATAGTCCGTGCCCATCTCATCACCCCAGCCAGACTGGCCGAAGAGCTTGAAGGAGATTCCATCGTTTACATTCAGGCCGAAACGATCACCCATCGTCTTGGAATCGACACTTGCGAATCTGCCGGTGAACTGGAACTTGTTCGGTTCGATCTCCGCCAAAGTAAGGAGCGCACCGTTATCCCAAGCGATCTGCTTTGCATTATATGGATGACCGATACCCCATCCCATCAGAACAACGACTCCATCCTCCTTGAAAGTAGCGTTCTTTCCATTTTCCTTGACTCTTCTGGTCGTCACGAACTTCTCGTCAAGATTGAGTTCGATAGAATAGAAACCATCTATGGCATTGAATTTCAACTTGCCACCTTCGATCGCATAATGGTCTGGATCTACCCACCATTTCTCCGGAGTATCGATACCCTCAAAGGTGATTTCCTGACCTTTCGTCATCTTTACGGCCTTGACTTTATAGATTGTATTGGAAATCTTATCAGCCTTGACCCCATTGACAAAGATATCAAGCGCCTTTCCACCTTTAGCTTCGACCTCCCGGATTGTGAGGACCGGGCTGGCGATACCGGCCGTGAGATCCACGCTGAAGGAATAAGCCCTTCCCTCGGCAGCAGATTTGCCGGATGCGATTTCAATGTTACCGCTGTCCTTAACTACGAAGACACCGGTATTGTCATTGACCTTCGCATAACTCTTGAACTCACCACCCCATCCTTTCTGATGGAAGAATTTCAGCGAGAAGCCTTCTGCAAGCTGAGAACCGACATTGAAAGTGATCTGATATACCTTAGGAGTGAGCTGGGCACAAGCATAGGCGCCTTCTGTCGTATTCCATGATGGTCCGACAGATGGTTTACCGAAACCTCCTCCGATCATCCAGAGGGCTCCCTCTCCATTCTCCTTAAGAGTAAGAGGCCGGTTTTCCGCATCGACCGGTTCCACTCTGATAAAGGCATTCTTGAAATCAGCCTTGAAGGAGTAGCGGCCATCGACAGCGTTGAAGACAACTATACCCTCCGCATTTACCTTGAAGAAATCCCTGTCAAGATTCCAGTCCTTGACATCCGGAATGTTCTTGAACTGGATACCGATACCTTGCTTCAGATCCAGATATTCTACAGGAGCGCCTTCTGAAAGTTCACTGACGACAGTGACAGTACCGTCAAATGGAGCTGCGCTGAGAGACATGAGATCAAGTGATACCGTATATTCCGCATCATGGCTGACGGAGAACGGGATATAATCCGCGCCGACCGTCAGTTTCTCATCCGCCCAACCGAGAACGATAGGTTCTCCATCCTTTGTCGGGACATGTGCGAGCACACTGAATTTCTTGGGAAGGTTGGCAGTCAGCTCATATTTGTAATCTGCCGTACGCTTCATCGTATATTCCTTGTTGTCCTTGCCGACCAGAGTGACCGTTTCCGGATTCGGACGGCTGACTGCGACATCCAGAGTATCTGCAGTGATGGCCTGCCCGACATTCTGGGAAACGAAAGCTACCTGAGCTGTTCCGTTCGGAACATCCTTGAGAAGAGGCACCTGGATAGTGCCTTCATAAACTCCATTCTCCTTGGTCCTTATGGTAAGAGCGTTGACCTCGGTCTCATCGAAGAAAAGTTTCACCTTCAATGTTGAAAGATCATAGTCCGTATCAATCACCTTTACGGCGAACTTGATGTCAGAACCCATTTCAGCTGCTTCTGAGCAAGATTGGATGAACATATCCGGTCCTTTCTCTGCCAGAACGAATTCCGGTGTCTTGTTGCAAGCAGTGAATGACAAGCCTGCTGCAAGCGCCAGGCCCAATGTCAATAAATTCTTTTTCATAATATTTCTACTGGTTTTCGCTTAATCCTGCCAAATCAATGATACCAAAGATTCTGCAGGTACGGTGTAATTAATTGTAAATTCCGGATTTGAAATCGTCACGGCCCTGTCTTCATCCGTGTCGTTGCAGATCATCATGCCGATCGTATCGTCCGGATTGAGATACATGGCGTAGATGAAATCCTCAGTCTGCGGGATGCCGGAAGCCTCGATCCGCTGCGCACCTGGTTTGATTACAGAAGAAGCCTGAGCCATATTCAGCCATTGGCTGTTCTTCGTGATGGTCTTGTAATCGGAAGAAATGGTAACAGCACCGTAACAGGTAGTGCATGCTCCTCTATGCCGACTATGAGGACCTTTGTTCTCATCAAGCATGATGTTCCAGTAAGTCACGCCTCTTCCTCCCCTGGCCAGAGTTCCCCAGACAATGTTCTTGAAGTCCGACATGAGTATAGCCGGAAAGTTTCCTCCGACCACACCATCCTTGTCATAGCACCAGGTACCGATGGAAGCCTCCGTAAAATAATTTTCCTTAGCCGGCGCCTCTGCGACGATATGATCCAATTCGGAAACATGACCGCCATAACTATGCCAAGCGGCACCATCGACCCATTTCGTAGCCTCCGGATCACGATAGATATGCAATGGATACTGCTGCTGCTCAGGAATATCATCATAATTGTAATTATGATCAAAAGCAAGGATTTTCGTATCAAGTCCTGCTTTCTCGAAAGCTGGGCCAAGTACCTTCGCGAATCGGGCCTGATCCTGCCATGGCATGAACATTGAGATGGAGTTCCCTTTGTTCAGCGGTTCGTTCTGCATGGTCACGGCATAGATGTCAAAACCTAAATCCTCCATAGTCCTGATCCAACGCACGAAATACTCGGCATAATCATCATAACAGGAAGGCCTGAGCCGTCCACTTCTCCAGGAATCGAAAGGCTCCTCCGGATGGTCAACCTTCCCCTTCATCCATTTCGGACAAGACCATGGTGAGGCGATGATCTTGACATCCGGATTGATTTCATAGATTTCTTTCAAAACCGGAATCAGATACTCCTGATCTTCCGGATGGACAGCAAAATTCTCCATACCCTCCTCATCACACCAGGTATACTCGTCGCTGATACAGAAATCCGATGCTCCGATCGCGACACGGATCATGCTGGAGGCCGCATGGTCTTTGCCGAATGTTTCCTCGAGGAAGGCCCTTCTATCGGCTGGATTCATTTTCAGAAGATTATATCCTGCCGCTGTAGTGATGGCTGTGCCGAATCCGTCCACCTCTCCATGAGTGATGGTCTTGTCATAGACAATGCGAGGTGTTCCGGCATCTGAAGTTTTTCCGGACTCGAAGACCTCTTTATCAAAAAGTCGGCTCCGGTCTATCGTAGTGACATAAGCCGTAATCTCACGGGGTTGCTGACATGACATGAAAATCAGAGCAGCCATCAGGATCGTGCCGATCTTTGAAAAATACATTTTCATTTCTTTACTTGATTTCATTTACGGTAAAATTCATTCCTGCCATTTCAAGGAAGCCTGTGATTTTGCCGGAACGGTATACCTCACATAGAAGTCAGGATTTGCAAATACAAGCGGTCTGTCTTCATCGGTATCATTGAAAATGATGACGCCGATGGTATTGTTCGGATTGAGATACATGGCATAGATGAAGTTGTTGTTCTGTTCCACACCGGTCGCCTCGATTCTTTTTGCTCCCGGACGGATGACAGAAGACGGCATCGCCATATTATACCATTGAGAATTCTTGGTTACAGTCTTGTAATCTTTAGAATTGATGGTTACTGCACCATAGCAGTTCTTGCAGCCATCCGGACTGCTGGTCGTCGGTCCTCTCTTGTCATCAAGCATGAAATTCCAGAAAGTCACTCCTCTGCCTCCTCTCCGAATATTTCCCCAGATGATATGCCTGAAATCATTCATGAAAACAGCTGGGAAATTACCTCCGAACACACCATTCTTGTCATAGCACCAGGTTCCGATGGAAGCCTCCGTGAACCAATGGTCCTTATCTGGAGCGGCCTCGACAACCTTATCCAGATTGGAGACATTTCCGGCATAGTTATGCCATGCACTTCCAGCCACCCATCTGCTTGCTTCAGGATCCTTGAAGACATTGATCGCATAATCGGTATTGTCATAATTATGGTCATATGCAAGAATCTTCGTACCGATGCCGGCTTTCTGCAAAGCTGGTCCGAGTACTTTCACAAAAGCTGCCTGATCTTCCCACGGCATATAAAGCGACATGTTGTTACCCTTATGAAGCGGTTCGTTCTGCATGGTCACGGCATAGATGTTGAAACCGAAATCCTCCATCGTCTGAATCCATCTGACGAAATATTCGGCATAATCGCCATAATGCTCCGGGTTGAGACGTCCTCCCTTCCATGAGTCATAAGGCTTTCTCGGATCTTTTTCCGTTCCTTTCATCCATCTCGGACATGTCCAAGGAGTCGCGATGATCATCACATCCGGATTGATTTCATAGATTTCTTTCAAAACCGGAATGACATATTTCGCATCTTGAGGATGAATCTTGAAATTCTCCATTCCAGGCTCGTCACACCAGGTAAATTCCTCGTTCACACAGAAATCGGAACCTCCGATGCAGACCCGGATAAGACTGGATGCAGCATAATCCTTTCCGAATGTTTCAAGCAGGATCTGGTGACGATCCTCCGGAGACATCTTCAGAAGGTTATAGCCGCTGGCTTGGGTAATTGCAGTACCGAACCCGTCCACCACACCGAGATCCGTGTTCTTGTCATAATGAATCTGGGATGGAGATATGCTCTGGCCTTTCTTGAAATCAAAGGTTGATCTGGCAAAAGTCTGACTCCGGTCAGCCTTCGTCACGAAAGCGATGACATCCTTGTCCGGCTGAGGCTGGGGCTGAGGCTGCGGCTGCACCGTCTCCCCCGAAACATTGTCTTTTTCCAATGGAGCGCATGCTCCCAGAAGGGAACAAAGCGCAACTCCATTGAACAAAAATCTTAAAATTTTCATATGATCCAAAACTTCAATCTATCAATAACCTGGATTCTGTACAAGGCTCGGATTGAGGTCCATCGCACTGGAAGGGACCGGAAGAATAAGATTCTCCGGCGTCAATGGAATACGATCCTGCCAATACTTATCTTTAGCATGCATTCCGTCATGAACGGCTTTGAGCTCATTGAAGCCATGACGTGCAAGGTCAAAGAAGCGGAATCCCTCGAAAGCAAGTTCAAGACGACGCTCATGAAGGACAGCATCCCTCGCCTCTTCTTTGTCCGTGAAGGCCGGAAGTTCCTTGATACCGGCTCTCTTGCGGATCTCATTGACCAGTCTGGCCGCCCCCTCAAGATCGCCCAGCTCGGCAAGAGCCTCCGCATGAAGAAGTTTGATCTCACCCAATCTCATGAGAATGATGCTGGAAGCATTGGTCGGAAGTTTGTGCATGAACGCATAAGCGGTATTCGGATAATAACCGGACCACACGCACTTATCGAAAACGATACAAGCATTCTTACGCTCCGTATCTCCTTCTTTGTCATAAGCCGCGATAAGATCACGACTCGGAGTCACCCACTTTGACCAGCCGAAATTATCGTTCGGTGAAAAAGCATTTCTGTGGAACATCATGTTCACCCAGTTACCGGACGATCTGGAAAAGGTAATCTCAAAAATAGACTCGGAAGTATTCCTTACCGCATCTGTCTCATTATATCCCCACATATCTCCATAATTGTCGACAAGCTTGTAATCCATCGCTTCGATAGCCTCACAGTGCTCTTTCACCTTGCTCCAATCTCTATGAGGTGCTTCCGCATAAGTTCGGGCAAGCATACCATGGGCAAAGGCCTTTGAAAAACGGAACTTATTCGCTGGATTTACATCCGGACAATGTTCAGCTGCAAAAGACATGTCCTTGATGATCTGTGCATGCACATCAGAAACAGGAGTCTGTGCAGGATAATAGAGATCGTATACTTCTTCAATGTTCTCAGCCGTGATTGCCGGCGGGATTGCGTTCACCAACGGAACATTTCCCCAAAGACGAGACATCTGGAAAAGAGCCCATGACTTCCAGCAGTAAGCCTCGGAAATCCACTGATCACGTTCTGCTTGAGTCAACGGATCTTCAGAATCCGCTGTCCAGACCATGACAGAGTCGATATTGCAGATGATGTTGTTGGTAAAGTTGACCTGTGCAAGGTACCATCCCCAGTCACGGGTGACATTGAAGTTCTCCGCATCGATCTTGTTGGCCTCTGCTGCAGTCACCTCCTGAGTTCCAGTAGCACCATAAGCATTGTCGGCACGGCACTCGGCATAGACAAGATAATCCATGTAACCTTTTTCCTGGATATCCTTGACCTTGTTCGCGTACAACGCATCGACCAGACCTTTGATCTCCGCTCTGGTAGAAAACTGTGAACCATTTTGGTTTTCCTCGACGATTACATTGCCCTCATTATAGCCTGTTTCCGGGAAAAGATCCAGATCGCAAGCCGTCATGACGAGCAACGAAGATAGAGCTATGGTTTTAAATATCTTTTTCATTTCAATTACTTTCTTGATCATTAAAATTCAATGTTTACTCCGAAAAGAATTGTTTTCACGCAAGGATAAGTTCCCCAATCAATACCCATGTTGGTAGCAGCGCTGTACTGACTCATTTCAGGGTCATAACCGGAATACTTGGTGAACGTCACCATGTTGTCCAATGTAATGTACGGCTGGATCTTGGAAATGTTTGCCTTCTTCAGTGCTGGAGCAGTAATGTCATAGGAAAGAGAAATGTTCTTGATCTTGAGATATGAACCATCCTCGATCCACCTGTCAGATGCTTTCAGGTTATAGGTCTCACCTGCTTTAGGAATATCTGTCTTCTGTCCAGGAACTTTCCAACGACGCTCAACATCCTTGAGCTGGTTACCACCCGTGTACATACCGACAAGTTCAATTCTGGAAGCATTGTAGATGTCATTTCCTACAGAAGAAGTCAGGAGGAAACTGAAATGAAGACCTTTCCAGCTGATGGTGTTGGTCATACCGGCAGTGAACAGAGGATTCGCGTTACCGATATAAGTCTTGTCAGAACCGTTGATCTTTCCGTCATTGTTGAGATCCTCATAGATCATCATACCTGTTTCCGGGTCAACACCATGGGATTTGAGACCCCAGAACTGAGACAAAGGCTGGCCTGGAGTCATCCTGACGATATACTCGCTGGTTGCCTCAGACGTTCTTGCGAAATAGTAAACCTGTGCGAGATTGAATTTCTCCACCTTGTTGCGGTTCATGGAAATGTTGAAATCAGTCGTCCACCTCCAGTCATTCCTGTCAATGTTCACTGAACTCAAGGCGAACTCGAGACCCCAGTTTGACATTTCTCCCTCATTTCTGTAAATGCTTGGATAAGGTTCAGGAAGAGGGACGTTCATCAGAAGGTTCTTGGTATACTTGTAGTAACCATCAAAAGTAAGATTCAATCGACCGCCGAACATGGACCAGTCAATACCGACGTTGGTCTGGGAAGTCGTTTCCCATGTCAATCCCTTGTTACCGATATTGGACTTTCCTCCGAGCGTAGGTACCATATCCGCATTCTCTGGCTTGGTCCAATCATAATATTCGACATTATAGTTCTGTACCCAAGCATAGTCGGAAAGACCGGACTGGTTACCCTGCTGTCCCCAACCGACTCTCAACTTCAGATCATCGATCCATGTCACATCCTTCATGAAATTCTCGCCGGAAATTCTCCACGCTGCAGATACTGAAGGGAAAAGACCCCATTTGTGACCTGGAGCAAGTTTTGAAGAACCATCAGCACGGAAGTTCGCCGTAATGTAATACCTGCTGTCGAAGTTATACTGGATACGAGCGAGGTAGGACATGATCGCCCATCTGCTCAATCCTTGACTCTGGCCACGGAGACCACCCTTGTTTCCGGCATTCAATCCGAAAATGGCATTGTTATGCGCCGGGGAAAGATGCGAGCGTTCTGCCCGGAGATTTTCCCACTTTGAAGTCGTTGCCGAAGTACCGGCCATCGCTTCAAAATTGTGCTTGCCTTTCCAAGTATTCGTATAGGTGAAGATATTGTCATAGACCATCCTCATATCATCACTTCTCTCATTGGAGACACGTCCATGAGTAGTTCGTCCATGGGCTGTGGCGATAGGGTCCAGAAAATTATACTTGTAGCACCATCTGCGGTCCATGGTAACCGTTGTCTTGAAATTGAAATTGTCATGGAATCTGATGATTGCATATCCGGTAAGAAGGGCACGGTCTGTCTGGGTGTAATTATCTCTGGTTCTGGCCAGATTCTCGGCAGGAGTCGTGAGATTGGCACCATAGAAGTTCGTCCAGTACCAGTTCTCTTCTCCCGGAATCTCGCTCATCGGTTTCGCATAAGTCGGAGTGTTGATGATGGACAGGACCACACCTGCACGGTTGGAACCTGTACCTGATATGATGCCGTTTTCCTTATAATGTGAATACGCAAGATTCGATCCTACCGTAATCCATTTGAAGAGCTGAGCCTCCATATTGGTCTTCACGTTGAATCTCTTGTTGTAGGCAACATCCAAGACACCCTGATCATCGGAATAACCTGCGCTCAGGTAATACTTCATTTTATCATTGGCATTGGATACAGAGATCTGATAGTTCTGGTTGATACCGGTACGGTAAGTCTCCTTGAACCAGTCTGTCTCATCCTTGAGACCATCAGGAAGGGTCGCCTTGCCAATCTCATCCATCAGATCCTTGTAACCGGCCACATCAAGCACTTCATAAGTCTTGGCGACATTGGCCAGACCGACAGAAGCATTGAAACGAATCTGCGGACCTTTGCTGGATTTACCCGTCTTTGTCGTGATCATGACCACGCCATTCGCTGCCCGGGAGCCATAAATGGCAGCAGAAGATGCATCTTTCAAGATCTGCATAGACTCGATATCCTGAGGCGAGAGATAAGCGATCGCATAACTACCAGTTCCGACCGGCACACCGTCCACGACATACAACGGATCATTTCCAGAAGAAATGGAAGAAGCGCCACGGACTCTGACCGTCATGCCGGCACCCGGTTGACCGCTGGTCTGCTGTACCGTGACACCGGCAACTTTACCCTGGATAAATCCAGAAGCTTCTGCGACCGGACGCAAGTTGATGTCATCAGTTGAAACGATAGAGACAGCCGTCGAGAGGTCTTTCTTCTTGACGGTACCGTATCCGATGACAACTGATTCATCCAGTCCGAGAGAAGTCTCCTCAACCACAACATCAATGACACCTCTGGAATCGATTCCCTCGGTTACGGTCTTGTAACCCAAAGAAATGAATTCCAAAGCTGCGTCAGCAGAAAACACCGTCAAAGAATACTTACCATCGACATCCGTCGTGGTACCATTCCTTGTTCCTTTTTCCAGGACAGTAACACCGATGACCGGTTCACCGTTCTGGTCAGTGACAGTACCCTTCACAGAAAAATTCTGCGCGAGCAAAGTCGTACTGAACATCAATAAAGCTAAAACAAGATACTTTCTCATAAAATAGAAAATTTGTTATTAGTAGTTAAGTGCAACAAAACGTTATGATCGGAAAATATTCCGATTCCTTTCTTAAGGCAATTTTCAATAACAAAAATAGAAAAGAATGGAATCCAAAAATTGTGAAAAGATTCAAAAGTGGACGAAGTGGATGATGATTTCGAATATGTAATTTGATAATCAGCATATTACATCAAACATAGATCACAATTAATATAGTCCTGCACAAAGGTTGTCAAACAAGAAAAGTCGCCTTTCGGCAACTTTTCTAAGATTTTCAGGAAATGAATTCCACTTATTTCAATGTAATCTCGACCTGATCCCAGATCTTGTCAACCGCTGTTCCGACATGTAAGGTAAACACACCTGGTTCCGCCTTCCATGCGTGAGCTGACTCATCAAAGAAGCTCAAGTCGTCAGCAGAAAGTCGGATCTCCACTGTTTTCTGCTCTCCTGGCTGAAGGAAAACTTTCTTGAAACCTTTCAGTTCCTTTGAAGGTCTTGCAACAGAGGCTTCATTGTCCTGAACATAGAGCTGCACAACTTCAGCACCAGCGACATCACCAACGTTCCTGACAGTCGCACTGACAATCACCTCGTCATCTGCAGAAATTCGGGTTCTGTCTACCTTCACGCCATCCACCACAAACCGTGTATAGCTCAGACCGTGACCGAAAGCGAACAACGGCTTGACGTTTCTGGTCTCATACCATCTGTAACCGATGAATACGCCTTCCGAGTAGTACATCTCATGCAACGGCACGTCATATGCCTCAACGCCACCCATGTTTCCTTCAAGAAGTCCTGGATATTGAGCCTCTTCCTTTATAGGGCCGTCTGAATACTCAACCGGGTAAGTAAACGGAAGCTTGCCTGATGGATTGACATCACCGGAAAGGACCGCTGCAAGGCAAGTACCTGCTTCACTGCCAAGATACCAGCTCTGTACGATCGCCGGAACCTCATCCACCCATGGCATAGCCACCGGTGTACCGCTGATGTTGACAACGACAAGGTTCCTGTTGACCTCAGCCAAGGATTCGATCAATCCATCCTGTCCGTATGACAGATGATAGGTCAGACGGTCAGAATCTTCGCAATCCTGATGGTTTGCCTTGTTCAAGCCACCGATGTAGATGACCAGATCGGCCTTCGAAGCAGCTGCGACAGCATCTTCGACCAATTTCTCTGCACTACGGGACTCTTCAAGATTATCACCGGCACTCACTCCATTATAGACATTTTCCGCATCACTGACATATCCTCTCTCGAAGATGATCTGAGCATCAGCAAAACGAGCCTTGATGCCTTCAAGCGGAGATATTTCATGTTCAACTTTCAATGAAGAACTTCCGCCTCCCACAGACATCTTGCGGATGGCATTTTCTCCAACTACGAGAATTTTCTGCATTCTTGAAGCATCAACCGGAAGGATTCCGTCATTTTTCAAAAGCACGATACTTTCAGTACCGATCTTTCTGGCCGCTTCGTAATGTTCCGGTGAAGTAAATCGACCGAACGGACGGTCTGCAGACATTTCCGTACGGAAGATCAGACGCAAGATACGGCGGCATTTGTCATCCAGTTCCTCGGTACCGTATTTTCCGGATGCAAGCCCTTCAAGATAAGGAGTCGCGAAAAAGTAAGAATCATACGCATTGGTCTTTCCCATGGTCAATCCATTGGTCCATGAGCCGAATTCGAGGTCAAGACCATTCCGGACAGCCTGATCCGTATCGTGCACGGCTCCCCAGTCGCTGATGACGACTCCATCAAATCCCCATTCCTTCTTCAAGATATCATTGAGAAGATAAGGATTCTGAGAACACCATATACCTTTATAAAGATTATAGGACCCCATGATCGACCAGGCATTACCTTCCTGGACAGCGGCCTTGAAAGCCGGAAGATAGATTTCATAGAGAGTACGATCATCAACATGGATATTGGACGTGTGTCTGTTGCTTTCAGCATTGTTCAATGCGAAATGCTTCACACATGCCGCGACGCCATTTTCCTGAACTCCCTGGACATAAGGAACGACCATACGTCCGGCAAGATAAGGGTCTTCACCCATATATTCGAAATTCCTTCCATTGAGTGGAGTCCTGCAGATATTCACGCCAGGACCGAGCAGCACTGTCTTTTTCCTGTATCTGGCTTCTTCGCCAATGGATTTTCCGTAAAGATGAGCAAGCTCCTCATTCCAGGTAGCGGCAAGTCCCGTCAAAGCCGGGAATGCAGTACAGGAATCACTTGTCCATCCGGCCTGATCCCATTCATCCCAGAACACTTCCGGACGAATTCCATGAGGGCCATCGGTACACCAAACTTCCGGAATGCCCAATCTCGGCACACCTGGAGAAGAAAATTTGGACTGAGCATGTGTCATGGCGACCTTCTCCTGAATAGTCATTCTGGCCAATGCGTCCTCGACACGCTCCTCTAACGGTTTATTTACATCAAGATATGCCGGTCCTTCAGAATGCGGAGCCGAGCACGATGCTAGGATCAACCCCATCCCGAAGATAGCGGTTGAAAGATAACTTTTCATATTCAATAATTTTTGCGTTACTAAAACTGAAAATTGCCGCAAGAATGAATAATGGCACTAAGATAGCACTTTTCTTTTAAAGAACATTATACTTTTATCAGAATAAACGGCAATTCATTCTTTCCGGACAAATTTTCCCATAGACCTGGCTGCATGAAATGCTAGAAAACAAGTAGTTTTTCCCTTCCGTCATATACATATTTCATAATAAATCAGTATTTGCAATATTCATGGAATTGTGTCACTTTGCAGATGTATTAAACATTAAATGACGATTGATATGAAAACAAGCATTTATTACGGCTCCACTACAGGAACTACAGAAACCGTAGCTGGCGTCATCGCAGAAAAACTCGGACTTTCAGCAGACGCTGTACATGAAGTCAGCGAACTGGATGAAGCAGCCATCGCTGAAAACGACGTACTTGTCCTCGGAACCTCCACCTGGGGTGAAGGTGAACTGCAGGACGACTGGTACAGCGGCATTGAAATACTGAAAGGCGCAGATCTCAACGGCAAGAAGATCGCTATCTTCGGATGTGGCGACTCCCAGTCCTACTGCGACACTTTCTGTGACGGAATGGGCCACATCTATGAGGCGCTCGAAGACAAGGGCTGCACCTTCATCGGCGCGACTTCCACTGATGGCTATTCTTTTTCCGAGTCCCATGCAGTCATTGACGGCAAATTCGTAGGACTTGCCATCGACGACATGAACGAAAGCGACATGACCGAGAATAGAATCAGCGCTTGGGCAGAAGCTATCAAGCCTGAATTAGCATAAGCATCAGATAGTTTGACATTGAACAGTTCCGGGCCGGAGTGATCCTGCCCGGATTTTTTTTGCTTGCCTGCCCCCTAAACGATACCCTCCTCTTTGCCCCCGGGGACCACGGCACAAGCCTCTATGACATATCCACACTAACTACCTATCATTCAACCGATTGCAATGCAACCCTATAAAATTCTTGTGCGCTGGTCGACAAAAAAATTACGACCACGGCACACCTCTCCACGACCAAAACTGCGATAACAGTCTGTCATTCAACAGATTGCACGACACCACTACGAAATCACCGTGCACTGGTCAAGTTACTCCTGACGGAACTTAAGGTGAAGAATCTTCCCCAACTGCTTATCTGACGCACCGAATTTGCTGATCAGATACTCTGCCAGACGCATGCGGGCTTCCACATGCAATTCCAGAATATCATCCGAGCCATACCATTCTCGGCATTTCATTTTTGCGGCAGAACGGACTTCCAGATCTGACAATCCGACATGATGAGCCTCCAGTTCCAACTGCAAGATACGGTAATCCTTGGTTTTCAAGACCGTCCAGAGATACTCCTGCGGGGTCGCGAACAACTGCTCCACTTCATTCACGGCGACATAATTGCCCGGCCAGACAATTCCTGTCGAAGTCATCAGCCAATCCTCAGGCAATTCAATCCGTGATTGCAAGACCTTGCGCCTTTCACGGACCGGATAGGTCCCAAGCACCCTCAATCCATTCTTCAACTGAATTCTCTTGTCCGGATCACAGAAGTACAGCCGGGCGCTTGACCATCGGTAAGTCGAGAACAGATACCTGTAACCGGCCTGACATGGATTTCTCAGCACATAAGCGATACAATTTCTCAGATAATCCGCCTGAGCGATGAGCTGATAAGACCAGACTATCTTTTCCAATGGGGCCGAAACCTCCGTCTTGCCTCGTCGGGTCTTATAGATCAATGAGATTTCTTTCGTGAAACTGTGCATTTCATCCTCTTCGCCACGAACGACAAAATGAAAATGATTGTCCATCAAACAAAATGCAAGAATTTCGACCGGCACTCTGAAGGCAGCAAGCGCAACGATATTCATCCCGCTCCGGAATTCCTCATCATCATGGAACAAAAGATCCAGCTCAGTCCCTTTTGAACACAGATGAAAATACTTCTTCCTGAAATTGTAAGTTTTAAACTCCATCACTATCTGATTTTTACGAGGGTTCAACATAGTACCTCCGCTAAATTACTTGTCGAGAGACTGGACGGCAAATCCATTCAGACAGATTTTTACTTTTCTTAATGGATTGCACTTTTCTGAAACTGATTTTTCTTTTTTTTAATGTTTACACGGCTCTTACCACCCAGTAGAACAATCGGCCGACAGGAAAGCGGAGAGAGGCGAAGGCCGGTGGAGCGATCGGGTGACAGGAAAGCGGAGAGAGGCGAAGGCCGGTGGAGCGATCGGGCGACGGCAGGACGAGGAGCGAGACAGCCAATGGCCGAGAGAAAGACACCGCGACCTACAATCATTGACCACGGCACAACGCTTTCGCGACACGTCTTAGCAAAGAATTGACAACCAACACATTACAACTCACCGAGAAGAAAACATTGTGCGGTGGTCATGCAAAATAATTCGACCACGGCACCACAAATTCCCATATACAACTGATAATCAAACAATTATGCCAATGCGATGTGCCGTGGTCAAAGCCCCGTCAATCCGCAAGGAATTTTTCGTTATATTTGCAGGAGATAAAACCGTAAAACATAAAAGAAAAGAAAACATGAAAAAGATACTTTATCACTGCTGCCTTGCGATGACCGCCCTGTTAGCAACGCTCAGCTGCAGCACTGCGACCGGAGCCGACGATGTGCTCCCGAACTGGAACGACACTCCCCTGAAAGCACAGATCATTGACTTCGTGGAGAACAAGACCCTGCTGATCCCGGAAGAAGACCGTATCGCCGTCTTCGACATGGACGGAACCATCGCCTGCGAGCAGCCCCTCTGGTTCGAGATGGCCGTTGCCGTACAGAAAATGGTGGACAAGCAGGAAGCGGATCCTTCGCTCCGAGAACTCACCGAATACCAGTATGCCGTCAAGCTCTCCCAGAACCCACGCGACACCTCCGTCCTCAACCATTGGTTCACCGGCGGACACAATTACCTGGAATCCATCCTTGTCAGTGCCTTCGAAGGTGTTGACCATGAAGAATACATTGCCTATGCCAATGATTTCCTGAACAAGGCCACAGTCTGGAACGGCATGAAATACTCCGAACTCTTCTACCAGCCTATGCTCGAGCTCATCGAGTACCTGAAGGCCAATGGATATGAGGTGTTCATCGTTTCCGGTTCCATGCAGGGGCTCGTCTGGAGCATCTGTCCTCAGGCTTCGACCGAGAGCATCTCATCGGTTCCCGCCAGCAGCTGGAAGTGGGTTTCCCGGAAAATGGCCCGGCCAGCTTCACGATCCGCAAAGGTTTCTCCACCCCGAAAAACAACTACTACGGCAAAAGCGTCAACATCTACAACCGCATCGGCAGACTTCCGGTCATTGCCGTCGGCAACACGGTCGGTGACTTCGGAATGTTCCGTCTGACCTCCAGCAATCCCCTGCCGCATTTCGTCATGATGCTGAACCACGACGACGCAGAGCGGGAACTCGCCTATCCACCATATTACAAAGGAGAAGAAGTCTATCAATGGGCGGACTCCCTGAAGACCTATGGCTGGAACCAGGCAGACATGTCCAAGGAGTTCAAGACCGTATGGAAAATCCGAAAATAACGGAAACTGACGAACGGGAAATCCGAGAAACTGCCAATAGCAAACGAACGGAAACAATACAGAAACATAGAAACTACTGACCCATTATGGAATACACCATCATACATCATGAAGCAGAGCACCGCTTCTACATCGAGACCGACGGTCATACCGGCTATGTAGAGTACCGGATCAATGAAGGCAAACTGGACATCCTGCACACCATCGTCCCGTCCGAAATCGGAGGACGAGGCATCGCAGGAGCCTTGGTCAAGGCCGCCTACGACTATGCACTCAGCAAAGGCATGAAACCAGCCGCCACCTGCTCCTACGCCGAGAAATGGCTGGAACGCCATCCTGGCTATCTTGAGATCTGATGTTGCAAAGGCATCGGCCTACCGGCTGTTTTATTTCGAACCCGACTGCTATCCGTTGAATCTTTCAGCAAAGGAAATGAATTCCTGCAAGATTCAGAAGGGCAGCAGGCGTCTGGCATGTCCGTAAGCCACCTTTACAGAAGTGTTTCTGACGCTCGGTACACCGAGGACATAGCGCGCAAGTGACGAACATGGAAGCCTTCCTCCGGTAACGTTTCGGACCACGGAACGCAGTGCGACACTGCTATCGTGCCGCCTGCCACGGAAGCCCACCGGACCGTACTCAAAACCGGCATCGGAAAACCGCCACGGGAACCCACCACGGAAACCCACCACGGAAGCCCACCATGGAAACCCACCATGGAAACCGGTACCAAAACCGGAAAAGAAAACCTGCCACCGGACCGTACTCAAAACCGGCATCGGAAAACCGCCACGGAAGCCCACCACGGAAACCGGTACCAAAACCGGAAAAGAAAACCTGCCACCGGACCGTACTCAAAACCGGCATCGGAAAAAAAGAAATTACGGAGCGTGGTTCACACCAGACTCCGTAAAAATTCTAACCTAAAACTTAACCTATGAAAAAACTATTCACGAGCAAATATAGATATTCTGTTATATATACAAGCATTTCCGCTTAATTTTTTTCACAAAATTTTCAATTCTGCAAATAAATTATAATTTAAGCAAAAATTGCTCAAAAACACCATTTCTCATCAAGAAGGGCGGAAAAGACTAAAACACCTCCAGAAGTTCCACATCGAAAATCAAAGTAGAATTGGCCGGGATACCAGGCATCTTGTCTTTACCATAGCCAAGTTCAGCCGGAATATAAAGCTCCCACCGATCTCCCGGCACCATTCTCTGCAAAGCCACTACCCATCCACCGATCAGCTGCCTCAACCTCATGGCCAGAGGAATCCCCTCCCGGCTGGAATCGAAAACCTTACCGTCAATGGTCCATCCGGTATAATGTACGGCAACCACCGAATCAGGTAACGGATGATTTCCTTCTTCCTTGCCATTTTCAAGAATTCTGTAGAAAATTCCTCCGGGAAGGGAAAGCACTCCCTCTTCCCGAGCCTTCGCCGCGAGCCAATCCTTATTGGCCTGCGCATACTGCTGTTTCTTCGTCATCAATAGTTTCATCTTTATCTGGTTCAATCCAGCAAATGGTTCATGTCGACAAAGATATGAAAAACAGAAAGAAGATTTTTACCCATGATTGGAATAAATCTCCTATCTTTGTGAAGATTTGCAACGCAGATCAATTAAAGTAAAACAGGAAGAATCTTATCAGAACAGACAATCTTAAAAACCAATATAATCATGTTGAGCAAAAAATTTCATGAAGCGTTGAACGAGCAGATCAACGCGGAGATGTGGTCAGGTTATCTTTACCTTTCCATGTCTATGGATGCTGAGACCAAAGGTCTGAAAGGTGTTGCGAACTGGTATTATATCCAGTTCAAGGAAGAACAGGATCACGCAAGGATCATGATGAACTATCTGGCTGCCTGCGACGCTAAGGTGACCCTCAAGCCGATCGCCGAAGTGAAGACTTCCTGGGAGAATGCCCTCGAAATGGCGAAAGATACCCTCGCGCACGAGAAGAAAGTGACCGCCATGATCACCAACCTTGCACACATCGCCCACGAAGATGAGGACTATGCTTCCCAGAACATGCTGAAATGGTTCATCGACGAGCAGGTCGAGGAGGAAGAGAATGCCCGCAACATGATCGCCGCCTTCGAAGCTGTCGAGGACAACAAATACGGTACCTACATGCTGGACAAAGAACTTGCTGCCCGTGTCTATACCATAGCTGCCCCGCTGGCCGCTAAAGCCTGAAGTCAACAAGGCCGACCGCTGAGGTCAATGGCACCAGAAGCCTGAGGCCAATGATGTAGTGACCGGGGCACGAGAAAAGACAAGAGGGTGACTCAAAAGTCAATAGGTAGCTGTTGCTTCTGCAGATCCTCCCCGCAAGCGGGTCTCCTCCCTTTTCGGGAGCCAATGTCCGCGGTCAGCAATCAGCCGCCTCTCCTCACGCACATGAAGTAAAAAGATAGCTGTTCTTCTGACAATCAGAGGAACAGCTATTGTTTTCATGATGAAAAGATGCTGCAGTACATGGTATAGGAGCGACCTCCGCACTTATCACGCCATATTACATAGAAAGCCGGATCAAAATTACTTTTGACCCGGCCTCTTGCTTCGTTTCTGCCGTCTATTTTCCCCTCACGCAACGAACCTGCATGGCGGTTTTCGCTGCAGTCTTCGCCTGCTTCGGCTGCTTTCCATCCTGAGTGAACCACATCAGATACTGACATTTTCCGCCCAGCTCCGGATCGGAACTCCAGATCATGATGTTCTTGTCAGCAATACGTTTGCCGGAACTGCTGCTGCCGGCTCCAAGCAAAGTGACGCTCTGGTCTCCGTCCGTCAAGGTCCAGGATACATTCGGCACCAGCACCGGATCCGTATAAGAAACCAGTTCAAGCAGTTCCTCCATGGACGGCATCCGCCATGTACCCTGAGGCTCGACCAGCGTACAAGGATCGACCTCGCTGTCCGGGATTTCGGAGAAGTTCACCGCCTTTTCTTCCGGACCATAGGCTTTTCCCGGATAATCATTTCCGGCAGCGTAGGAAATGCCGTAACGGCTCTTCCATTTGAAAAGCATCGGCTTCTCGCCCGGAGCAGCAAAAACATATTTTCCATCCTTGATCGTCAGCGCCGCCGGGCTCCAGATGACAGAGAAGAGCGCCGTCTTCGGAGCCGCAGCCTGGACAACGGTCTTGCCCAGATCATTGCCGTTCACGGAAATGGAGAAAGTCCGTTCATCTCCGGTATTGGCCGGCACGTCGAATACCACCGTCAACTTATCCTTGGATCCTTCCTGCTGCGCCTCATAACCGTCCGTACCCTTGATGGCGACAGTAAATGAAGGGAGATCACTTTCGAAGGTAACGCTGAGACGGAAGGCTTCAGCCTCAGCTTTCCCCGGATCATGCGATACATAGCGCACATAATCCGTCAGCTCCGGCTGCACGAAGGACTTGCCAGTATAGATCCGGTTCACGAAAAGTTTCCAGGCCTTCGCCTGATGGGTCGTATTGGCAGGAATGGTGAATACCTGTTCCGGAACCTTGTCCGTTGCATCCTCGAAAAGTACATCTCCAGCATCGGATTCCCATGAAATCTCATAAAGTTCGAACGCTCCCGGATCCGTCACGACCTTGATGTCGAAAGCTCTGCAGTCCGCAGCTTCCGCCGGTTCATGCGAAACATAGGAAGGCAAGGCGGTATTCTTCACGCAACGGAGCGAACCCATGGTCAAGTGGGCGAGATTGTAATCCAGAATCGTATATTCCCTGTTCATGGAATAGATAACCCCATCTCCGGAAAAGTTGGAACCGAGTCCAAGATAACCGCCATACTCCCCTTTTCCAATATATGTTCCGTTCTCGAGAGAAATTCCGCCATAGAAAGGCAGAAAGAAATAAGTATCCTTGAAACCGATACCCGAAAGTCCCTCGGATTCGGACTTGGAAAGGTCCTCAGCAGCATAAAGATAGTAAAGTTCCATATAAGAAGGAGTCCTCAGCCCCGGATCCACCATCGTGCAGACATCGGTATAAGTTTCCTGATCCTTGGAATAAAGTTCTTCCAGCGGGACCTTGACCGGTTCCGGACCATAGGCTGTTCCGGCATAGGAAGCCCCGGCTGGAACACCGTAACGACTGCCACCACGAGGGAAGAAGAGACCTGGTTCCTTCAGGTCATCCGCAATGGCGAACCTGCCGTCTCTCAGAACTACATTTCCCTTGGCCCAGTAGAAGCCGCAGGACTTCTCCAGTGCAGGAGCCTGGAAAGCATTGATCACTGTCTCCCACTGCGGTTCAGCAGTGACTTCAGCAGTCTCGACGGAAACCTTGCGCTTATTCTCGGAATAGTTCGGTTCAATGACGACATCCACACTGCGGATACCGTGATCGACCGTCACAGCCTCCCCCACCTGATCACCATAATTGATGCGGTACTGGCAATCCCGATAGGTCGTATCAGCCTTCGTCACGACCTCGGTCTTGAAATTCAACGTATACACACCACCGTTAAAAGGAATCAGTGTCACACCGTTCACCGGAAGATCCGTCGATTCATAGACGGTTTCCACCAGCACCGGTTCAGAACAACTGGTCACGCTCAATGCTGCACAGACTACCGGCAGCAGAGCCAATCTGATGACTTTTTTCATCATGCGAAAATTTTAGGTAAATAAATGACATTCTCCCCGGTCAAGACCGTGACCGGAGAGAATGCAATCACAAAACTTTTTAAAATTAGATATTTACAAAGAAAAAAGCAAAGGATTTCCTATATTTGTTCTTGCTGACCCGTCAGCAGGACAACCTCATGACCCTCACTGAAATATGAAACCGAAACTTCTCATTCCCCTGCTTGCAGCGCTGCTGTCCGCAGGAAGCTGCTGCCCGAAAGAGCAGCATTTCATCAGCGACCGTGACGAACTAGCCACCATGATCGCAGACTTCGAATCCCGAAAAGCCGACCTTCCTTATGGTGGTCTGGAAACCATTTCCAGCCTGGAGAACCTGACTCCCGCAGAGCAGGAAGCCCTCCAGTTCCTCTATGCCTACATGCCCCTGGCCGACATCGCCGACCATGACACGCAATTCTACCTCGACCAGATCCGCTGCTCCTTCCGAGCCAGACAGGAAATGAGCTGGGGCGCGGACATTCCGGAACGGGAATTCCGTCACTTCGTGCTGCCGATCCGCGTGAACAACGAAGATCTGGACAACAGCCGCCTGGTCTTCTACGAAGAACTGAAAGAAAGAGTAGCAGGACTGACGCTCTACGATGCCGTCCTGGAAATCAACCATTGGTGCCATGAACACGTGATCTACACCCCATCCGATGCCCGTACCAGCAGCCCATCGGCCTCCATCCGGACCGGACACGGCCGATGCGGAGAAGAATCCACGCTGACCGTCGCGGCGCTCCGCGCCATGTGCATCCCGGCCCGACAGGTCTATACCCCGAGATGGGCCCATACGGATGACAACCATGCCTGGGTAGAAGCCTGGGTAAACGGAAAATGGTACTTCCTCGGTGCCTGCGAACCGGAACCGGTCCTGGACCTGGCCTGGTTCAATGCGCCGGTCTCCAGAGGTATGCTCATGCACACGAAAGCCTTCGGCCGCTACAACGGACCGGAAGAAAAGATGCGCAGCACCCGGGTGTTCACGGAAATCAACGTCACCGAAAACTATGCTGAGGTAGCCAGAAGCGATATCCGCGTTCTGGACAAAGAAGGACGACCGGCTGCCGGGGCGAAAGTGGAGTTCAAAGTCTATAACTACGGAGAATATTTCACGGTTTCAACGAAGGAAACGGACGAAGAAGGCCGGACCTTCCTCTCCGCCGGTCTGGGCGACATGCTGGTCTGGGCATCACGCGAGGGGAAATTCGGTTTCAGCGAAGTCGCCTTCGGTAAAGACCGGGAAGTCACCATTGTCCTGGACAAGAAAGCCGGAGACCTGTTCTCGACGACCTTGGACATCACCCCACCGGCCGAACATCCGTTCCTGCCGGAAGTCACCCCGGAACAACGGGCGGAGAATGACCGCCGGCTGGCTGAAGAAGATGCCCTCCGGAACGCCTACATCGCCACATTCCCGAATGCTGAGACCATCTCTGCATTCGCCCGCCAGCATGGACTGGACGGGAAGCTCTGCCAGACCTACCTCACGGCCTCCAGAGGAAATTACCGCGCCATCATGGATTTCCTGGCCGGACTCGACACGCCGGAATCTCAGGAAGCCGGACTGGACCTGCTGGGCCGTATTTCCCAGAAAGACCTCCGCGATGTACCGGCAGCCGTCCTGAACGACCATCTTCGTCATCACCTGGACTGCCGGGAAGAACTCACGGAAGAATATGTCCGCAACCCGCGTATCCGGACCGAACTGCTGACCGCCTACAACCAGGCTCTGCTGAGCCAGGCAGAAAAGGAATTAGGCGAAGAAAAGCTGGAGCAGTTCAAGAAAGAACCGATGGAACTGGCGGCCTGGGTTCAGGAGAACATCAAGGTCGATACCCTCTGCAACATGGGTGGTGCGCCGATTTCACCGGCCGGTGTCTGGAAATGCCGTACCGCCGATGTCAACAGCCGCAACATCTTCTTCACCGCCTTCTGCCGGACCTTGGGCATCCCAGTCCGCATTGATCCGGTGACCGGAAAGATCCAGATCTGGACCCGTTCCGAAGGTCAATGGGCTCGTGCCGATGTGGATTTCAGGAAGGTGGAGGCCACAGCGGCCCCGACCGGAAAGCTCCAGCTGGACTTCCAGCCGACCGCCTTGATGGATGATCCGAAATATTACGCCCACTTCACCATCTCCAGGATCACTCCGGAAGGCAGCCTCCGCCTCCAGAACTACGAGGAAGGAGAAGTCGACATGGGCGGCGGCACGACCTGGAACAAAGTCTTCCGCAAAGGAACGGTAATGGATGCCGGCGACTATGTGCTCGTGACCGGTATCCGTCTGGCCAATGGAGGTGTGCTGTCCCATCTGTCTTCCTTCAGTATCCGTGAGGGTAAGACCACGAGGATTCCGCTGGTCATCCGGGAAGCCGGAACGGAAATACAGGTCATCGGCAGCTTCAACTCCGAGTCGAAGTTCCTGGACCAGAAAAGCGGAGAGCTGAAGTCCATCCTCCAAGCCTGCGGGCGCGGCTATTTCACCGTCGGGATACTCGGTATGGGACAGGAGCCGACCAATCATGCGCTGCGTGATCTGGCCGCTCGTAAAGATGATTTAGGTCAATGGGGACGTACGCTCGTGCTGCTTTTCCCGGATCAGCAGGGGTTGGATGCCTTTCTCCGTTCCGATTTTCCGGCACAGATGCCGTCCGGTACCGTCTATGGCGTAGATGTCGAGAATATCCGGCAGCAGATCGCCACGGAAATGAAATTCCATGACCGGAACGGTCTGCCGACGTTCATCATCGGAGATACCTTCAACAGGGTGGTCTTCGCCCGACAAGGCTATACCATCGGCCTGGGCGACCAGCTGCTCCAGGTCATCCGGAAACTGTAGCGCTACGCTGTCCGGAAAGCCAGTCACGATGACGGACCGGAAGTCCTACCCGATAAGCATGGAAAAAGCCCGATGCACTGCACCGGGCTTTCTTCTTCTGAGTTCCCTATCTCCTAGAAGTAATATCTGAGACCGAGGGAACCTGTTCCGAAACGGAAACTGTTTCTGTTCGACGTATAAGAGAGTCCCTCATCGTTTCCACCGTAGGAAGCCAGACCGTATTTCATGCCCAGAACATTCAAGTCCAGTGCGAAATGATCGTTCAGTCTGAAATTGAAGCGAGCCAGCTGGAAATCCATGCCGAAAAGGAAACCTGTATCGCTTTCGCGGACCTTCACGGAACCGGAATCGACCTTGGAGTACCGGTTCTGAAGACCGAAGTCCAGACCGATGCCCGGAGCATAGGAAATACGGTCACAGAGCTGAATGTGATAGTTCGTACCGACACCAAATGTAAACTCATGTGTTCCGGAACTTTTTTTCTTCTGGATGAAAGAAGAAATGCCATATTTAAGATTTGCATTCACTTCCCAGTTGTCCATCACGAAATAACCGAATTCCGGAGAAATGGTGAATGTATTCGGAATGGAAGAATCCTTTTCCGTAATCGTCTCATTCCCAGCCTTCAAGGTAGTGGAAGCCGTACCGACATCGATACCGAATCTACCTCCTACATACATAGAACCTTGGTTCTGCGCCTTGAGGGCAGGAACCATCATCATCGATACTGCAACGATGCAAAATAACTTTTTCATATAAAATCTACATTAAATTAAAGTGTTGAATAAGGAAAATATCCGCAAATTCTACGCCAAGGCCTCCAGGACAGCAGAAATTCGACCGATTGACGTAATATTATGTGAAAATTCATCAATTCGTACCGTTCCGCCCATCGAAACTTCCGGATTCCGCCACTTCATGGTGCTTTCCACCGGTGCCCTTCCCGACAGGTGAAACTCGACTGCCCCTGTCCGGTCAGCCAGGTCCCGCACATTTTCCGCCGTGATTCCGCTGCCCGGCATGATGACGATCCGTCCTTCTGCCCTGCGCACCAGTTCCGCCAGCAGTCCAGCCCCCTCCGGAGCTGTATTCCGCTGTCCGGAAGTAAGGATACGGTCACAGCCCAGGTCAATGAGTTCGTCCATGGCCCGGAAAGGATCCCGGCACATGTCGAAGGCCCGATGGAAAGTGACTTCCATCCCGGCAGCCGTCTCCATCAGCACCTCCATCCTCGGGATATCCACCTCTCCGTCCGGAGTCAGACAACCGAAGACGACCCCGTCAGCGCCGGCGATCCGGGCCGTCCGGATATCCTCCATCATGATCGCCGTCTCCAGATCGGAATACAGGAAATCCCCTCCCCTCGGACGGATGATGACATTCAACCTGGTCCGGTCCAGCAACCTGCGGGCCGCCAGGATCTCACCGGCAGAAGGGGTGGTGCCTCCCTCCGGCATACCGGCACAAAGCTCGACCCGGAAGGCTCCTCCCCTCTGGGCATTCAGGGCACTCTCGGCCCCATTGGCACAAACTTCTATACGATATTCTTTCATTTCAATTCAAGTTCAATGATATGGTCGACAGCGGACGGTACCTCATCGAGGTACAGCACGACTCCCTCCCGGTCCTGTCTGAACCTTACGGGACGACCGTCCGGGAAATCCACCGCCTTGCGAACCTTGGCTTCCAGCGGCAGGAAAAGGCCTTTCTCCTGAAGTTTCAGGATATGGACATAAAGCTTGTTCCCCTTCCGAGTGGTCACGCCCCACGGATGCGGCGGAATATCCCCCGCACGGGTACCGCGGATCGTTTCCCCATTGACCTGCATCCAGGCCCCGATCTGACGCAAGCGGTCCAGACCTAAGGCAGGCAATTCCCCATTGGGCTGAGGGCCCATGTTCAGGAGCAGATTCGCCCCACGGCCGGCGGCCTCCACGATATGACGGATCAGCTCCTCACCGGACTTATAATCTTGGTCGCGGATCTTGTATCCCCACATTCCGTTCATGGTATTGCAGGTCTCCAATGGCAGAGAACTGATCTGCTGGCCGGAAAGCCCGGCGGTATTCTCCCCCGGAAGATCCCTTTCGAACATCTGGAAATCCTCTCCGGAGTAAGGCGTCTGATGATGATTGTTGCCGATGAGCAGCGCCGGTTTGAGCGTGTGCATCATCGCATACTGCTCTTCCAGCTGCCAGTCGAAATCCGGATCCTCATCATGGTCCCAGATGCCGTCGAACCAGATGGCGCGCGGATCATACTTCGTGATGAGTTCCCGGAGCTGGGCGTTCATGAAGGCATAGTAATGTGGCCAGTCGGCCTTGGAAGCATCACGACCGGTACCGTGGCCGGTCCTGCCCTGAGGATAGTCCTCCCGGCTCCAGTCCAGATGGGAATAATAGATATGGAGCGCAAGTCCCTGACGGTGACATTCATCAGAAAGCTCCTGCATGATGTCCCTGCCGAAAGGAGTCGCATCGACGATGTTGTAATCGGAAGCCTCCGTCCCGAACATGGAGAAGCCATCGTGGTGACGGGAGGTGATGCAGAGATAGCCTGCACCGGAAGCCTTGATGGCCGATACCCAGGAAGCCGCGTCGAAACGGGACGGGCAGAAGCCGGAAGCCAGTTTCGCATATTCCTGCGCATCGATATCGAAAGCATTCATGAACCATTCGCCCTGAGCCAGCATGCTGTACAGGCCCCAATGGAGAAAGACTCCGAAACGGTCATTCTGGAAAGCTTCCCTGGCTTCCAGGTTTTCCGGAGCCGGAACATAAGCCTGCTGCGCACGGAGCGGAAGCGTGAGCAGCAGCACTGTGGCCAGACCGTAGATTTTTCTGAAAATGTGCTCTTTCATATATGGTATAAGTTACATTTATCCAAAGGTAAACAATTTCCATAAAAATATTTTAAATTAACTTTGTATAACGCGATAATGATACAGGAACATGAAAAGACTCCTCATTTCCCTGAGTGCCGTCCTGCTGGTACTGCCTCCTATCTCCGCTCAGGACATCGGCAGACATGCCACCGCGCCGGACGCACTGGAACAGCAGCTGATCGGTTCGGACAAGAATTTCGGCTATGCGATGGGAAACTATTACAGATACTGGAACCAGGCCCGTGAGCTTCAGGCTCCGGACAAGGAAGCGGCCTTCGCACAGCTGAGGCTCCATTTCCAGAAGCACCCGTGGCAAATCAGATGGGCACCGGACGCGATCCGCGACCCGAAGCGTCTGCTGGAACTGCTGAGCGCTGAAGGCACTTTCACCGACATGGATCCGAAGGAACAAGAATGGAGAAAGGCCGGCAAGCTCTACACTTCCGTCTTCCACAATACCCCGGACGATAAAGTCGGCATCTTCATCGGAGACGCCCTGAGAAGAGTCTTCCTCATTACCGAAGCCTACCGGACAGGGAAACTGAAAGGAGATGTTCCGGAGAAAGTCTATTCCGCAATCCTCCATTACGGCGACATCGAGCTCCGGCGTTCCAACCAGAAACCGCGTTTCCACGCCTCCTGCTTCGCGATTCCAGCTGCAGCCTCCAACATCTACTTCTCGCTGCTGAAGGAAATGGACCAGGTGGAGACCTCACCGGAACCGGAACGGAACGATCAGGCTCAATGGCAGCTCAATGAAGTCTGCAAGATGCTCCAGGCGCTCGGCCTGCAAGCCTGGACCCAGCCGATGAGAAGAGACGAGACCGATGCGGATGTCGTTTCCCTGGCGAGATTCCGGAACCATGTCTGGTGGGTCGGCGGCAATGCCCTGGCCTACCGACCGCTGCTGCCGGTAGCGGCCATGTTCAGTTCAGTACCGATGGTGGACCTGCTGGCGGAAGTCTGCCAGAAATGTATCAGCAGCACCTCCCAGGTGACTTTCCACGATGCGTTCTGGACTGAAGGCTTCACCGCGGACGGTGCCGGTTGGGGCCATGGCAAGCAGTGCCTCATCTGGGGCTACCCGATCGACGGAACGTCCAGCGCACTCGACATGCTACAGCAGCTGGAAGGAACTCCGTGGGAACGACCGTTGAGCAAGGAGAACACGGACGCGCTGATGAATTTCTTCAGGGGTGGCAGCTGGTACTGGTACAAGGGCTGGAGGCTTCCGGGCCTGGACCGGAATTCCTGCCGGGCCGATAAAGAAAGATACAGCATCGCCTATGCGAAGATGCTCAAGAAAGTCCTCAACAGATGGGCTTCCTCCTTCACGGAAGAACAGCTGAGCGAGCTCCGCCAGCTGAATCAGGAATGTGATGCCCTCGCGATCGATATGGAAGGACAGCCGTCCGGAAACTATTCCGGCCTGCGCTGGTTCTTCAACAACGACGATTTCATGAGGAAGACCTCGGACTTCCACGTCTGCATCAACATGGCTTCCTACCGTTGTGACGGTCTGGAAAGCGCACCTCAGGCAGACAACTATAATTTCACCTGCACGGACGGTGC
>RCNI01000097.1_pt1 | contig 56788 bp, 47 predicted proteins | sample 2041151 | NCBI WGS metagenome assembly RCNI01 (sample SAMN09708214, study PRJNA481090) | feces metagenome | isolation source: feces | place: Antarctica: Albino Rookery
CTGTACAAACAGAGCGCTTGCATCTGTAGGTACGAACTTATTTGTGAATTACTCATGTGTATAAAATTAATTTTGAACAGTTACTTAAATGAAAGAATTTGTAATATCTGAAGCACAGACCGAGAAGACTGTACTCGTGGGATTGATCACTCAGTTCCAAAATGAAAGAAAGACCAATGAATATTTGGATGAATTAGCCTTTCTTGCCGAGACGGCAGGGGCTGAAGTCGTAAAACGATTTACTCAGAAATTGGATACTCCGAGTTCCGTTTCTTATGTAGGAAAAGGTAAATTGGAAGAAATAAAGAATTATCTGCAGATGCAGAATGAGGATGAAGAAACCGAAATCGGTATGGTTATCTTCGATGATGAACTCTCTGCCAAGCAGCTTCGCAATATTGAAAAAGAACTGAATGTCAAAATATTGGACCGTACTTCCCTGATTCTTGATATTTTTGCCATGCGCGCTCAAACCGCCAATGCAAAGACACAGGTTGAATTGGCGCAGTATAAATACATGTTGCCTCGTCTGCAGCGTTTGTGGACTCACTTGGAACGTCAGGGTGGTGGCTCTGGTGCCGGTGGCGGTAAGGGTTCTGTTGGTCTTCGTGGACCGGGTGAAACTCAGTTGGAAATGGACCGTCGTATCATCTTGAACCGTATGGCATTGCTGAAACAGCGTCTGGCTGATATCGATACACAGAAGAGCACGCAGCGAAAGAATCGAGGACGCATGATTCGTGTGGCCTTGGTTGGATATACGAATGTGGGAAAATCCACTTTGATGAATCTTTTGGCTAAAAGTGAGGTCTTCGCAGAAAATAAGCTGTTTGCTACTCTTGATACTACGGTACGTAAGGTGATTATTGAAAATTTGCCGTTCCTGCTTTCAGATACAGTTGGTTTCATCCGTAAACTGCCTACCGACTTGGTGGAATCTTTCAAGTCTACATTGGATGAGGTGCGTGAAGCGGATTTGCTGATTCACGTCGTGGACATTTCTCATCCTGATTTTGAAGAGCAGATTCAGGTGGTTGAGAAAACCATTGCTGATTTGGGGGCTGCAGGAAAGCCGAGCATGATTCTTTTCAATAAGATTGATGCCTATACGTATGTGAAGAAAGATGAAGATGACTTGACACCTCGAACCAAAGAGAATATTCCTTTGGAAGAATTGATGAAAACGTGGATGGCCAAGATGAATGACAATTGCTTCTTCATTTCTGCACGTAATAAATTGAATATTGATGAATTTAAGGAAATTCTTTATAAGAAGGTGCGTGAACTGCATGTGCAGAAGTATCCGTACAATGATTTCCTTTATCAGACTTATGAACCGGAAGAATAATCCGCTTGTCCTTTCTGACAGTTAGATACAAAGGTTGTCAAGATGATTGTTTTGCGGACAATTACGTGACATCGTGGAGGAACCGCCCTTCCTTCTTCGGAAACGGAGAAAGAAGGGCGGTTTGGTATAGCAGGCAAAGATTGAGGAAGACAAACGAACTTTCTGTGAAAAAAAACTATGCTGCTTACTCTATATTCTTAAAAACTTCGTACCTTTGCTCAAAATAAACTAATCAACTAATTTATAACATTATGGCAACACCCGAATTTAAGTATCAGCCGATGTTCGAAAAAGGACATGACGACACTGAGTACTACTTACTTACCAAAGACTATGTATCCGTAAGCGAATTTGAAGGAAAACCTATCTTGAAGATTGAAAAAGAAGGTTTGACTGCAATGGCTAATGCTGCTTTTCGCGACGTATCATTCATGTTGCGCCGTTCTCATAACGAATGCTTGGCTAAAATCTTGAGAGATCCTGAAGCAAGCGATAACGACAAGTATGTCGCTCTTACTTTCCTTCGTAATGCAGACGTAGCTTCTAAGGGAGTTCTTCCTTTCTGCCAGGATACCGGTACTGCTATTATTCACGGTGAAAAGGGTCAGCAGGTTTGGACAGGATACTGTGATGAAGAAGCTTTGTCAAAGGGTGTATATAAAACTTATACAGAAGAAAATCTTCGTTATTCTCAGAATGCACCTCTTACCATGTATGAAGAAGTGAACACTCGTTGTAACTTGCCGGCTCAGATTGACATCGAAGCTACTGAAGGCATGGAATACGAATTCCTTTGCGTTACAAAAGGTGGTGGTTCTGCTAACAAAACTTACTTGTATCAGGAAACAAAAGCTATCTTGAATCCTGAAACTTTGGTTCCTTTCTTGGTAGCTAAGATGAAGACTTTGGGTACTGCTGCTTGTCCTCCGTACCACATCGCTTTCGTTATCGGCGGTACTTCTGCAGAAAAGAACTTGTTGACTGTTAAATTGGCTTCTACTCACTTCTATGATAACTTGCCTACTACAGGTAATGAATATGGTCGTGCTTTCCGTGACATCGAATTGGAAAAGAAAGTATTGGAAGAAGCTCATAACATCGGTCTCGGCGCTCAGTTCGGTGGTAAATACTACGCTCACGATGTACGTATCATCCGCTTGCCTCGTCACGGTGCATCTTGTCCTGTAGGTTTGGGTGTATCTTGTTCTGCCGACCGTAACATCAAATGTAAAATCAATAAGGATGGTATCTGGATTGAAAAATTGGATTCAAATCCAAGCGAACTGATTCCGGAAGAAATGCGTAATGCAGGTGAAGGTGATCCAGTACGTATTGACTTGAACCGTCCAATGCCGGAAATCTTGGCTCAGTTGGACAAATATCCAGTTTCAACTCGTTTGTCTTTGAACGGTACTATCATCGTAGGTCGTGATATCGCTCACGCTAAGTTGAAAGAACGTTTGGATAGAGGTGAAGAACTTCCACAGTATATCAAGGATCATCCTATTTACTATGCTGGTCCTGCCAAGACTCCTAAGGGTATGGCTTGTGGTTCTATGGGGCCTACAACTGCTGGACGTATGGACCCATACGTTGACTTGTTCCAGAGTCATGGTGGTTCTATGATTATGTTGGCTAAGGGTAATCGTAGCCAGGCTGTTACTGACGCTTGTCAGAAACATGGTGGTTTCTACCTCGGTTCTATCGGTGGTCCTGCTGCAATGTTGGCAAAGAACAACATCAAGAGCATTGAATGTGTAGAATATCCGGAATTGGGTATGGAAGCTATCTGGAAAATTGAAGTTGAAAACTTCCCTGCATTTATCTTGGTAGATAACAAGGGTAATGACTTCTTCAAACAGATTAAGCCTCGTTGCGCTGGAAAGTGCTAAGCTGTCAAACTCTCCATTTGATATAATGCTATCTGGCTTGTTTGAGCCAGATAGTCTCTCTTATATTACATCTTGAACTTGATGTTCCTCTGCTTTTAGCGTAAACGAGGGGGCATTGGGTTCAAGATGTTCTTTTATAAATTCATTTATTTTTAAGGTAGCGGCTCTTTGATTAGGGGAATCTTTGATTGTTATTGATGAGTATGTTACCACTTTAGGTGTTATTTTTAAGCGTTAAAGAAATGAACATCGTTCGCTTTGTCAAGGATTGGACATTACCTATTTCCATGTTGATGGGGGTAGTCCTCTACTTTGTTTATGTAAACATTCCTTTTTTGGCTCCTACCAAACCGTTGGTGGAGCGTTTGGTTGGCATCATTCAGCCCACATTGATCTTTTTAATGTTGTTCCTTACCTTCTGTAAGGTAGACGTACACGATTTGAAGCCGTGCCGCTGGCATGCAAAGTTGCTGTTGATACAGGGTGGTGTGTTTGTGGTATTGGCACTGCCTTTGTTCTTCTTCCCTGATATGCCGGGAGGATTGCTGTTGGAAGGTGCCATGCTTTGTTTCATCTGTCCTACTGCAACGGCTGCTCCGGTGATTACCCGTAAATTGGGGGGCGATGCGGCGCGTCTGACTTCTTATACCATCTTGGTCAACTTTCTGGTGGCTATTTTGGTCCCATTGGTTGTGCCGTTGGTTCATCCGCAGCCGGGATTAAGTTTTATGATTTCTTTCTCAATGATTTTGGGTAAGGTGTTCCCGTTGTTGCTATGCCCATTTGTCTTGGCCGTTATCTTGCGTTATCTGGTGCCGAAAGTGCATGCAAAGATTGGGGAGTGGCATGAATTGGCTTTCTACTTGTGGGCAGTGGCGCTGGCATTGGCGATTGCAATGACCGTAAGAAGCATTGTTCATAGTGAATATTCTTTCTGGTATCAAGCTGGCTTGGCATTGATTTCTTTGATTTCGTGTGCTTTGCAGTTCTATTACGGAAAGAAGATTGGTAGAAAGTATGGCGATACCATCAGTGCAGGACAGGCTCTTGGACAGAAAAATACCGTCTTGGCTATCTGGATGGGATACACTTTCTTTACACCGGTAACTGCTATTGTGGGCGGTTTTTATAGTGTATGGCACAATACTGTCAATTCATACCAACTTTATAAACAGCGTAAACTGGAACAGAAGTGATCCTTGTTAAGTGAAAGGCTTTTTAGAAGCGTCGTTGAAATGCGGGCAGGAAGTAAGAGTTCTCCTGAAAACAAGTTTATCGTTTCACATTTGTGAAACTACCGTTTCATTATTGTGAAACATATGTTCCATGGATGTGAACAAGATGTTTCATGTCCGTGAAACGATAAGAAGGAAAGGACATGGTTGGATAAGATTAAGAAAAAGCCGCTTCGGAATTAACCGGAGCGGCCTTTTTCTGGTGTGTTTATGCGTTTTTCAGAGATTTGTTTTGTTCAGCATCCGAAAGGATCAGGCCATTCGGTTGTCGATAGCTTCCAGAACGGGTACTTCTTGAATGGCTTCTTGAGGTACGTAGTCATTTTGGAAGAAACGGCTGGCACGGAGGAGATGTCGCCATACGCTGACCATTTCCTGTGTTTCCTGGAGTACGTTCAGGTAAACCATAGCGGCTTTGATACCTGTTCCATCAGTGGCATGCAGGTGGTTCATCTGGCTTTTGCGGATAGAAGAGATGGTATTCTTCAAGTTGTCTCCTTCCTTCAAGATGGTATCAGCATGCTCGTAGTTGTTGGTTGCGATCGCTTGTTTGGTCTGTTCCATCAGCTCACAGAGTCGTTCGCGGATGGGTAAGAACTGGGCTACGCTTTCTTTGGAAACCGGATTGAAATTATTGTCAACATGTTCTTTGCAAGGTTCACAGATGCGCTTCAAACAGTACAGCATTTCTTCACAGCTGTTGGTGCCCAAGTGGAACCAAGTATTTTTTTCAATCGCAATGGCTGTCGGGATACGGCGCAGTCCGAGAATTTCTTTTCTGCGGCGTTTCTTCAATAGCTTGCGTTGTTCATCGGTAGCGTTTAGTGCTTTCCGTAATCCTCTCAAGTCTTCTTTTAAGAATCCGTCGGTCATCTGGGTATAGGCTTTTGCACTGAAGTCGATGTAGCTGGTCAGTGTTTCCTGTACGTGCATGCGCAAGAGAGATAAGGTCTCTGTCTTGTCTTTTGAAGCCATCATACGCTTGAAGAGATCGTCCTGCTTTTCAGCTTTTTCTTTCTTGCTGTATTGGATGTTGCTGCGGATAAGAAGGAAAATCGAAATGGCGATGAAAGCGAACATGCCTACTGCATTGGTGTAGAACATGATAACTGTTACAATGGCACAGATGGTAAAGGCTACGAAAGCGGTGATGAACCATCCGCCGATGACTGATAACATACCTGTGATACGGTAAACTGCACTTTCACGGCTCCATGCACGGTCGGACAAGGAGGTACCCATGGCAACGATGAAGGTTACATAGGTAGTAGAAAGTGGTAGCTTCATGTTGGTACCGATGATAATCAGCAAACCGGACAATACGAGATTGACAGAGGCACGGACCATATCGAAAGCAGCTCCGTCTTCCAGAATTGCTTCTTCTTTATTGAATCGGCTGTTAATCCATGCACGTACATGAGCTGGAATGATGCGTTTCAAGCCTTCGTTGATGCTGTTGGCACGGCGTACTATGGTACGGGCCAAGGCTGAAGAGCCGAACATTTCTTCTCCTTCTTCCTGACGGGCAAGGTCAACGGATGTCTTGATGACATTCTTCGCTTTTTTAGAAGTTGCCAGGGCGTATGTCATGACCAATCCTGACAAGAAAAGGAAAATAGCCGGAGTCTGGGCTGAAGACATGAGCGAATGCATGTTGAAATCATAAATGCTGGCACCATTGGCATTGGCCATGTAATCGGTATAGGCCGAGAAACCAGCCAGAGGAACTCCGATGAAGTTGACCAAATCGTTGCCGGCAAAGGCAAGAGCCAAAGAGAACGTACCCAAAAGAACGATGATTTTGAATACATTTATCTTCAACCAGTGAAGCAACTGCATAAATAAGGTAAAGAAAAGGAAGAATCCTATCACCAAAGTTGTGGTATGGGTATTGATCCATTCCATGATTTCAGGAGTTATGAACGGTGCACTTTGCAAACCTTTAATCAGAACGAAATAGGAGAGTGAAGTTACCGCAATACCTCCGAATATACCGATGGTCCAAGACAGGTTCTTCTTGTAGTTAAAGCTGAAAATGAGTCGGGAAATATATTGTACCAAGGTACCGGCGATGAATGCGATGGCTACTGAAAGGAAGATACCCATGATAACAGAAAGGGCTTTTTCTGTGTTCATCATATCCCCTAAGGAAAGAACGGCTGTTTCGTCGGCTACGATTTTCAAGATGGCAAGAATGAAAGTACCTCCCAATAATTCGAATACCATGGATACGGTAGTAGAGGTAGGCAGTCCCAATGTGTTGAAAATATCAAGCAGGACGACGTCTGTTACCATAACCGCCAGGAGAATGCACATGATTTCATAAAAGCTGAAGTTTGAAGGTTGGAATATTCCATGTCGGGCAATGTCCATCATGCCGTTGCTGAATATAGCTCCTACAAATACACCGATGGCGGCAACAAGAATAATGGTCTTGAAGTTTGCGACTTTCGCTCCAACTGCTGAGTTCATAAAGTTGACGGCATCATTACTTACACCTACCAGCAAATCAAAGATAGCCAGTAAAAATAGGAATATGACTATCCCCAAAAAAATTGTTTCCATAAAGACTATTAAACGTTGATATTTTTACAGTGCAAAGGTCGGCTTCTCATTTTATAAATAGATTTCATCGATGTTACATTTTTGTTACATTGTGCGTTGGATGCTTAAAAGTGTTTAGGAATAATCGGGGGGAAATTCGTATGGAAGAGAAATTTTCGGTTTAACATAATTTATAATGTATCTACCTTTATATGGAGAGAGAAAGACGAACTTATAAATCTTGTATGCTTATATTTTATACGTAAAAGGAGGTAGTTAGATTGTAATTTAAATGATTTTTGTACTTATTTATTAGAATATTTGAGCTATATTTGCAATCGTTTGTCAAAAAACGTTTTTTTTAGGTGAAAAGAATTAGAAGAAAATAACTAAAAATTAATAAATAAATTACAAATCGAAGGCTTCAAATTATTTCTAGTGGTTTGAATCTTGTTATTATTAGTCAAACAAAAGATGAAAAGAATGTATCTTTGGTTAGTCTTTTTTGCTTTGTTGAGTGTTCAGCCAGCATTGGCTCAGACATTCCTTGTGAAAGGAAATGTGAGTGCTAAAGTTGGAAATGAGCCATTGATTGGAGCGACAGTCTTGCAAAAAGGAAGTACTAACGGTGTTGTTACCGATATGGATGGTAACTATTCAATTCAGATTCATGGTAAAGAGGTTACTTTGGTGTTCTCATACATTGGTATGAAAACGCAGGAATTCAAAGTAAATGCTAAAACCGGCGTTCTGAATGTAGAGATGAGAGATGATTCTCAGTTGATGGATGAAGTAGTGGTCGTGGCTTATGGAGTTCGTAAGAAAGGAACCATTGCAGGCTCTGTTTCAACAGTGAAAAGTGAAAAACTGGAAAATGTACCTTCTGCTAGTTTCGACCAGGCTTTGCAAGGTCAGACTCCTGGTATGACCGTCATGTCTAACTCTGGAGAACCAAGTGCACCAGCTAAATTCCAAATTCGTGGTACCAACTCTATTAATTCAGGTACGGAACCTTTGTATATCTTGGATGGTGTGCCTATTTCTAGTACAGACTTCAATACCATCAGTCCGAGCGATATTGAAAGCGTATCTGTCTTGAAGGATGCTTCTTCTACTTCTATATATGGTGCACGTGCTGCAAACGGTGTAGTAGTGGTTACCACCAAACGTGGTAGAGCAATGGACAAGCCACAGATCGTGTTCCGTTCACAGATCGGATTCTCAAGCATTGCTCATGGCAAATGGAACTTGATGAATACGGACGAACGTATCCAGTTTGAAAAGGAAATAGGCTTCGACAAGGGACAAGACTATGAAATCTTACGTAAAACCAACATAAATTGGTTGGATGAAGTGTTCCGTAATAACGCAATGCTTCAGAACTACGACCTTTCTATCAGCAGTGCTTCTGACAAATTGAACTATTTCGTTTCAGGTAGCTTCTATGATCAGGAAGGTATTGCTTTGTCGTCAGATTTCCGCCGTTATAATTTGAGAGCAAATGCAGACGTGAAAGCGGCCAAATGGTTGAAGGTGGGTACCAACTCAATGATTGCTTATGAAGAAGTGCAGCAGGCACCAGAAGGTGGATATAATACTACCACACCTATTTCTGCAGCTCATTTCATGTTGCCTTATTGGAATCCTTATCGTGAAGATGGTTCTGTAGCTTCTGCCAAAGACGGAAGTTGGATTGGCTTGAATGAAAATCCATTGGAGTGGGTACTTTATAATAAAGGTATGAACAAAAAGTACAAGGCATTGAGTGTGTTCTATGCTGAAGTTACTCCTATCAAGGATTTGGTGATCCGTTCACAGTTCGGTGTGGATTATACTCACTCTACCGGTGAGAGCTTTTCTCTTCCAAGCTATGCTATCAATCATGGAGTAGGTAGAGCTGGACGTAATTCATACGATATGTTGGCACTTACCATTACCAATACTGCCAATTACCGTTGGACTATGAATGACGTTCATGCATTTAATGTCATGTTGGGTCAGGAAGGCGTTGACTTTAGAAATGAATCATTCGATGTCATTACTCAAGGCCAGAACAATGACTTGTTGACTAACTTGTCATCAGGTACATGGGCTTCTTCTTGGGCTAATGCTTCCACTTCTTATTCTATGTTGTCTTTCTTCATGCGTGGAGAGTACAACTTCAATGAACGCATTTATGCTGACTTCTCTGTACGTGCCGATGCTTCTTCTCGTTTCGGTAGAGACAATCGTTGGGGAGCATTCTGGTCAGTCGGTTTGATGTGGAATATGAAGAAGGAAAACTTCATGAAAGATTTGGATTGGTTGACCAATGCACAGATTTCTTTGAGTACCGGTACTTCTGGTAACTCTACCATTCCTGATTTCGACCATTTGGAATTGGTTGGCGGTGGCGCTCGATACATGAATCAGAGCGGTATTGCCACAATCAGTGAAGGTAATGAAAAATTAGGATGGGAAAAGACTTGGTCTAACAACCTCGGTTTCCATTTCGGATTCCAGTCACGTTACAACGTTGATTTAGAATTGTATCACAAGCGTACTTCTAATTTGTTGATGTCTGTACCTCAGTCGTATGTAAACAATGGATTCGGTTTCTATTGGGATAATGTAGGTACTATCGTGAACCGTGGTGTGGAACTTTCTTTGAATGCGGATGTGATTCGTACCAAAGACTTTACTTGGAACTTGAACGCGAATGTTTCCTATAATAATAATGAAATCAAAGAACTTTATAATGGAATAACTGAGTATGAAAATTCAAACTCAGGAACCAAGTTCGTGGTGGGACATTCAATCGGTGAATTCTATACCAACCGATTTGCAGGTGTAAATCCGGCAAACGGTGACGCTTTGTGGTATGACAAGGACGGTAACATTACCAATGTGTACCGTGAGTCGGACAAAGTGATGGTAGACAAGAGCTATATCGCACCATGGCAGGGCGGTTTTGGTACTACCTTATCATGGAAGGGTCTTTCTTTGAGCGCTCAGTTCAGTTGGGTCGCTGACCGTTGGATGATTAACAATGACCGTTATTTTGAAGAAAGTAATGGCTTGTTCACTGTTTATAACCAGAGCAAGCGTCTTTTGTACGATCGTTGGAAGAAACCAGGTGACGTTACCGATATCCCACGTTACGGTGTAACTCCGTACTTGGATTCTCGTTTCCTTGAAAATGCATCGTTCCTTCGTTTGAAGAACGTTTCTTTGATCTATACTTTCCCACAGTCATGGATGCAGAAGACTCATTTCTTGGGTAATGCACGTATCTATGCTCAGGGACAGAACCTGTTGACATTCACAGGATTTAGCGGTCTTGATCCGGAAAGCTCATTTAATGTATACAAGGCACAATATCCTATGTCTCGCCAGTTCTCTTTCGGACTTGAATTGACATTCTAATAAATTAAGGAAAAATTAAAAATGAAGAATTTAAAAATATATACAATTCTGCTGGCCTTTGCATTGGGGTTGACATCTTGTTTGGATAAATATCCGGAAGATGCGATTCCGGCAGAAAAGGCTATGAAAACCGTGTCAGATGCAGATCAAGCTGTGATTGGTATTTACTCTTCTTTTTTGAGTGGTGCCTTGTACAGCGGTCATTTGACCTTATTGCCTGACTTGCAAGCTGACCTTGCTTATGCAGTAAAGGGAAACTCTAATATTTACGGTGATATCTGGCGCTGGAATATTTTGGCAACGAATGCGGAGATTACCGCTGTGTATGCTGCATTGTATGATGTAATCGGTCGTTGTAACTTCTTATTGCAGAATGCCGATAATATTCGTCATAATACGGTGGTAGATGAGGATCTTGACCGTTTGGACCAATATTGTGGAGAAGCTTATTTCGCTCGTGCCTTGGCTTATTCTGAATTGATTAAGATGTATTGCAAGGCGTATGAAGGTGATGAAGAAGCTAAGAAAGAATTAGGAGTCGCTTTACGTTCCAAATATTATTCAGATGAACCGTTGACTCGTTCTTCTTTGTACGATTCTTATCAGTTCGTTTTGCGTGACTTGGATAAAGCTGCTGAATTGTTGGAACTGGAAGAGGATTACAATCCTGCTTCAGACGGTCCTTTATATAACAGTCCTTTCTTCAGTGAATATACCGTTTACGCTTTGCGTGCACGTGTGGCATTGTACATGAAGGATTATGATGAGGCTATCAAGTATTCTTCTAAGGTAATTGACAGCAAGTATTTTGTATTGTCAAGTGCTTCTCAGTTCATGAGCAAGGATATGAGTTTCTTCCGCTACATGTGGACCACCGACAATGCCTCTGAAATTATCTGGAAGGTTGGTTTTACATCCACTTCTTATGGAGCTCCTTTAGGCCAGGTGTTCTTTAACTACGACTATCGTAGCTTCAAGCCTGACTATGTGCCGGCTAAATGGGTGCTGGACTTGTATGGACCGGGTGACTTGCGTTATGACACTTATTTTGTATCTAAGCCTACCGGATTCGCTCATGGCTTGACTTGGCCTTTGCTTGCCAAGTATTTCGGTAATACAGATTTGTATGACCAGACTCACGTGATGCATTTGTGTATGCCTAAGGTATTCCGTTTGGCTGAACAGTATTTGATTCGTGCGGAGGCTTATGCTCAATCAGACAGTCATGATTATGGAAAAGCAGCGAAAGACATTATAACCCTTCGTGCGGCTCGATACAAATCTTTTGGTGGCGGTATTTCTATGAGTGAAAGAAATGCGATGCAGATCATTGAAGAAGAACGTGTTAAAGAGCTGTATATGGAAGGTTTCCGTTTGATGGACTTGAAACGTTGGCACAAAGGATTTAATCGTACTCCTCAAAGTGAAACGTTGGAAAACGGTAATGCATTGAGAATTGGAAAAGACAATGCACTCTTTGTTTGGCCTATTCCTCAACATGAAATCGAATCTCAAGGCTCACAGATTCAACCGAATGAAAGTAACAAATAATAATAGAAGGATATGAAAAAAGTATTAATGGGGTTATGTACCTTCTTTACAGTCTTGTTCTTTGCGACAAGTTGTAATGAATCGTACACTACTTATGGGGGTCCAGGCTTTATCAGCTTTTCGGATTCTCTTTATGTACTTCCTGTACAAAATAATGAAGAGGTTTTTGATATTCCTGTAGTTGCTGCTCAGTCTTGCGATTATGATCGTACGTTGGCTGTTGAAGTATTGGATAAGAAAACGAATGCTGTTGAAGGCAAGCATTTTTCCATCGAATCGAATACCATTACCATTCCGGCAGGTGAGTTGACAGCAAATTTCCGTATCAAAGGAAATGCAGATAATATTACGATTAACGATTCGTTAGGTATCAAGTTGCATATTCTAACTGAAAATGCAGGTGATGAACGTCTTCAAAGTTTGGAAGCCAATGTCTTGTTAGTCAAGACTTGTCCGCTTGATATGAATGACTTTACAGGATATTGTATCTTGAAGTCACCGTATATGAATCAGTATATGTCTGGTGTAAAAGCTCGTCTGGTTCGCTCTGAATTGGATCCGGAACATGAGAATACAATTATCCTGAAGGATTATTTCTATGACGGTTACGACGTAAGATTGCGGTTTACTGCCAATGATTTGCTGAATCCGTTACTTGAAATGGACGAACAGCCATTTGGTCCAACTTCTGAGGCTTTCGGAACTGTTTATGGAGATGGAGTGATTTACATGCAACAAATGATGGGTTATCCTTCTTATTACAGTACTTGTGAACACTTCTTGGTTCATTATACTACTTTGTTCGTTCCTGAAGTCGGAACAATCGGTTCGTACTTCAACGTGGTAGAATTTATCAGTGACGACGAAGCTGAAAGAATCCAAAGAGAAGGTTTTTGATGAAAATCAATCAATAAGAAGCAATTATAGACAGGTCTTGACGGACCTGTCATTTAACGAATACAATAAAGAAACAATCATATTATGAAAAAGTTAAGTATGAATCCTTTGGCTGTAGCTTGTGCAAAAGGACATAATATTTTCCGAATCATCACCATGTTCTTGTTGGCATTCACTTTGGGTGCATGTTCGGATGATGACGATGAGGTAACCGTAGAATTCCCTCAATTGCAGGAATTGCAATGCAATGTAGGTGAAAATGTAAATCTTGCATTTAATGCACCTGTTGATTGGCAGTTGACATCTTCTGCTGTATGGTGTAAATTTGTATCTAATGATACAGAAGAATTTGCCATTTCAGGAACTGCTGGCAACCAGAATATCACCATTAAGGCTGACGATGAGGCTTATGGTCACGAGATGTCTACAGCCAACATTACTTTGACTATGGGCATGAAAAAAGCCGTTATTGCCAAAGTGACCCGTTCTGCCAAAGGTTATGAATTGAAAGTGTTTAATGAAGAAGGGCAGGAAGTCAAAGAAATTGAAGTTGGTTACGCTGATTTCTCTCGCTTTACTGTGAAATCTAATTTCCGCTTTGCTGTAACCAACCGTCCTTCATGGGTAGAAATTGATGGTGGATCTTTGTCTGGCGTTGCAGATTCAGAAACTATCGGCGGCTTGAAGGTCATTGAAAACGGAACAGTTGAAAAGTACTCGGTTACTGCTGAAGATAATCAGAAGATTGTTTTTGCTGACGAAGAAGGCAAAGCTTCAGTTGCATTCCCTTTGGTTTTCAAAGGTATGGATCCGAAAAAAATCGTCATTACGGGTGTAACAAAGAATCCTTGGGATTGGACTGTTTCTCTTGATGGCAAAACTTTCTTGCAGGAAAGTACAAGTGGATTGACTGGTGAACCTTCAAAGAATCTGTATAAGAATCGTCTGCCTTACACGATTAAGGCCTTGAACGATGATTATGAAATCGTTTATATGCAGAAAGTGATTCAGTATGGTATGACCACTTTCTTGTTCCCTGAAGACGGTGTAGACTGGATGTCTTTCGACAAAAAGACTATGTCTTTGTCTGTTGCTTCCACTACAGAAGAACGTGAAGGTTTTGTTTTGGCATTCCCAGCAGCCGTATACAATGAAATCAAGGATGACCTTTGGGGTAACTTGATAGAATCAACTTCTAATATGGAAACAGGAGAATTTACTCAAGAATTGAAATATGAATATGTAGAAAACAATCTTTTGTTGAATTTCATTCAGAAAGATACAGCAGAACAACCAGCAGGCGATGTCTTGGCGAAAGTGACTTATATGGATATGAGTCAAGGTGCAATGGTTGAAGCTCCATTGACCAAATGCGAAGATGAAGGCCTTATTCAGGAATTGGGTACAGATAAAATTTTCTTTGTAGACAAGAACTTGAGTAACTCATTCTTCGTTGATCCGATATTGGATGGTGAGTGGTCATATAGAGCATTCATTGGTAATGATGAACAGGCAGAAGTTTGTGAAATGACTGAAGATGGTCAGTTGAGCGTTTGGCTTGGTGACTTGAGTTTAGAAGGTACTCAGGGATTGCAGGTAATTTTCACACAGAACTTTATGAATGAACGTGTCATTATTTTTAAATAAATAAGAAATAATTAATGATGAATCAACATAAATTACATAAGTTGTTCTTTCTTCCCTTTATCATCGGACTTATTTCGATGGTATCGGTGATGACATCTTGCTCGGATGACGATGAAGAATTGTGCCCCGTTTATGGCTATGCACAGTTTAAAGTCTGCAAGAATTCATCATTGAAAGAAGGAGTGGCATCTCGTTCTAATAAGTTGGATTATTTGAACGAAGCCAAAAAGGTGAGAGTCGTTATCATTAGTAATGGCGAAACTATTCAGCAGACTTTGAAATTGAACGCTTTCAATGATGAAAATGCTGAATACGGCTTGCGCAGTGATAAGGTACAGTTGGTGGCAGGTGATTATGAAATCATCGGCTTCTATCTTTATGACAAGTTGGATAAAGAGATTTATGCAGGTACAGCAACAGATGAACCGCTGTTTACTGTTGTTCCTGGAGGTATGACTTCGAAGGTATTGGGTGTAGATGCTGTATCACGAGGCCAGGTTTCTTTCCGTCTGGTAAAGGAAATCATGAAATCGCGTGCTGCAACTACTTACAACTTTGCTGAGATTCGCTGTGTAAGTTTCACTGTAAAGAACTTGTTTACACAAGAGTTGGTTACGATAGAGAAGCTTCCTGTAGAATATCAGGAAGACTTTAAGGAAGGCTCTGCTGATGACAGTCTTTATGAAGGTCATAATGCGTTGACTTCTTACGGAGAATGTGATTCTTTGGTATGGTTGAAATCAGGTAGCTATCAGGTAACTCAGTATACTACTTACGGTGACGAACGTGGTTCTAAGCATTTGGAAACTACCAAAGTTCCGACTTCAAAAACATTCGTGGTTAAAGATAATCAGGTGACTCGTAATGCTGAGATTCCTGTACAATTGAGTGAAACGGATGAAAATATAAAAGACTACGTTGCTCTGAAAGAGTTATGGTTGGCTTTGAACGGTCCGAAATGGAGCTATAAAGGTGAAGCGGAACATCCGGGAACCAACTGGAACTTTAATAAGGACATTGATATGTGGGGTTACCAGCCTGGTGTAGGATTGGATAATGAGGGACGTGTAGCTACTCTTTCACTTGCCGGTATGGGTGCCAGTGGAGTCGTTCCTGACGCTATCGGCCAGCTTACCAAGTTGAAGATTCTGGCTTTAGGTACTCACTCAGAATTGTTAGGAGGTCATGTATTTGATCATCTGGGACCCAATATGACTCCTCAGCAGATGCATGACATCCGCATGGATTATGCTAAATTGATGTTGATCAGTGATTTCCGTGAAGGATTCTCGGATATGATGCAGTATACTATCAATATTGATCCTAAACAGAAGCCGATTACTCATGACAGAGTTTCTTTGAAAGGTATCGTATTCGGTAATCTGACTAACGGTATTACAGGTATTTCTAAGGCTGTAATGCGTTTGACAGACTTGCAGCAGGTATTTATTGCCAATTCACCGATCAGAGTGGAAGATTTCTTTGTTGACATTCAGCCGGAATCATCATTCTATGATGAAAGAGAAGAGTTAAGTTGGAGCAATTTGAATAAATTGGTCGACTTGGAAATCTACAACTGTCCGAACCTTACCGCTCTTCCTATGGATATGTTTGGTGAGAACGGTCTTCCTGAGTTGCAGATGTTGAACATTTCTTGCAGTAAGGGCATCTCTGCAGAACAGTTGAGAAATGATTTCATCGGCTTGATTAATGGTGCGTCAGGTGATAAGATTCAGATTCTTTATATGGGCTTTAACAACTTGGAAGAAATGCCAGAATATGAAGATTTGAAGAAGATGACCAAATTGGGAATGATTGACTGTACCAACAATAAGATTCATACGCTTCATCCTTTCGGAAAAAAGATTAATTTGGTAAATGTAGCATTCGATTATAACGAAATTAAAGAAATTCCTCGTGCTGCAGATGGCTATTTCTGTGGATATAGCGATATGGAAACCTTTAGCGTTACACACAACAAGATTACCAAAATCCCTAATATCTTTAATGCTAAATCAGTGTATGTAATGAAATCAGTGAATTTCTCATACAATCAGATTGACGGTTTTGAAGATGAAGAATCAGGCGCTTATAATGGGATCAATGTGAGCCAGTTGAATTTGTCGAATAATAATTTCACTAAGTTCCCAAGTGAACTGTTTAAGCAGGGCTCTCCACTGAACTATTTGGTTGTGGCAGGAAACAAAATCTCTAAAATCAATGATGGAGATTTGAAGGGAAAAAATTCATACCTTTTGGAAGCTCTTGACATGAGTTACAATAAGTTGACCCGTCTTTCAAATGACTTTACTGCGTTGACTTTACCTTTCTTGAAAGGTTTGGATATTAGCTTCAACAGCTTCTCAGAATTCCCAAGAGAACCATTGGGAATCGCTTCATTGGAACGCTTTTTCATTCGTCACCAACGTGATGAAGAAGGAAACCGTTGCTTGAGAGATTGGCCTACAGGTATTTATAATCATAAAGCGTTGACATTCTTCTTGATCGGTTCTAATGATTTGCGTAAGATTGAAGATACCATTTCTCCTTTTATCCGTTTCTTCGAAATTAAGGATAATCCGAATATCTGTATTGACTTGAGTGGAGTCTGTGGTGCCATTCAGTCAGGTTTCTATACACTTATTTACGATAAGACACAAGATATTCGTGGATGTGATATTCTGGGTATTGAAAAATAAGAAATTGAGTAAGACAATGAAAAATATAGTAAAAATAGCGCTTGGATTGATTGCATGCGTGACTTTGTTCACTGCCTGCAAAGACGATGAAAGCCCCGTTCCTTTTCAGCTTGATAAAACGGAGCTGACAGTAGGTGCAGAAGGAGCGGAAGAAACGATTGCGGTGACATCTCCCGATGAATGGATTGCTGTGGCTTCTGAACCTTGGGTTATGATTTCACCGGCAAATGGTATTGGCTCGGCTACTTGCAATGTAGTCATTGACTCTACCTTGATCAATGGAGTTCGTACAGCCGATATTAAATTTACTTCTAAGGGTCAAGTACAGGTGGTAAAGGTGAACCAGACAGGATTTGGACATGTCATTGCCATCGAACAGCCTGATGTGGAAATTGCCGCTTCTGCTAAGTATAGCGAAAGATTCTTTGAAACGACGGTCGTTACAAACGTACAGTTTTCTGTATCTTGTGAAGATGCGAATGGTCCAGTGGATTGGGTTACTACCAAACAGCCGACCATAGATCTGGAGTATGGAGCTCGTCCTCGTACCGTGAAGATTCGTTTCGACTGGAAATTGAACGTAAAATCAGAAGAACGAAAAGCTACCATCAAGTTTACTCCTGTCAATCCTGACGAACAGTTGGAAGAACCTGCTGTGCTGAATCTGACTCAGAAAGCAGCTCCTTTGATTGAAGATAATCGTGCTGGTGACTCTTTGGCTTTGTTGATCATTCAAGAACGTTTCAATGCCATGATGGGTACTTGGGACAGTGGTGAGAATATGCGTAACTGGGAAAGCTTGATTCTTTGGGAAAGAGGAGACAAAGGTATGCCAGAAGGTGCAGAAGGTCGCGTTCGTTCTGTAAGTTTCCAATTCTTGGATACGAATGAAGGCTTCCCGGCTGAATTCGCTCACTTGAAATACTTGGAAAGTCTGGCTGTCCAGTCGAATACCAATAACGTATTGAAGAGTATCAAATTAGGTAGTGAAATCTGTAACTTGAAGTACCTGAAGAACTTGAGAATCTTTGCTTATGGTTTAGTGTCATTACCGGATGATTTTGTCAAGTTGGGTGCAACCTTGGAACATCTTGATTTGTCTGCAAATAATTTCAATACTATTCCAGAGATTATCTGCAAGGAGAACTTCCCGAAATTGAAAGATTTGATTATGATTGCCAATCGTCGTTGGATGATTACCGATTTGCGTGAAAAAGGTAACTATGAAGAGGGTATCGGCTTGTACTTCAATACAAAAGAAGATTCTAAGAATATTCTCCGCCGATTGCTTTTGTGGGATTCTTTGGAACACATCGTATTGCAGAACAACTACATGGAAGGTAATATTCCAGATTTTGAAATCGGAAGAGATGGCGTAAGAGGTTATACACAAGAAGATTTGGTAGCGTATGGCGATACTTTGTCTTATCTGGTAAATGATCCGGAAGGACAGCAGATTCCACGAATCCTGCCAAACTTGAAACGCCTTTCTATCAACTTGAACTTCTTCTCTGGTGAATTGCCTAAGTGGGTGCTTTATCATCCTCACCTTAAAGACTGGTTCCCAGAAATCCTGTTCTATCCACAGGAAGAAAGAGGAGTTAACTCTGATGGCAATATTGTAGGATTTTCAAATGTTCCTAGAGTATATGACTACTATTACAAGGCTTATCCGAAGTATCGTGCTAAATATGAGATGAAGGAAAATTACGAATAGGAATAATTTATAGCAATAGAAAATGAAAAAGAATAGTTTATATATAACCTTGCTGGGGTTGGCTTTGGGTGCTTGTTCTGATGAGGTAACTATGTTACAACCTGAGTTGGAACAGGAGAGACCTGAAGTGAATGTTCCTATCGAGGCTATGGAGGGTGAATTGTTGATTAAGTTCGTGCCTGAAATGTCTGATCTGCTTGATCAGACTTTCAAATCACGTACGAGGGGTTCACGTTCGGGTATCCCATCAACGGATGAGATATTAGAGATCCTCGGAGCATACGAATTTGAACGTGTATTCCCTGTAGATGCCCGCAATGAAGAACGTACACGTGAAGCAGGTATGCATCTGTGGTATTTGGTCAAATTCGACAAGAATGTTGACTTGAAGGTTGCCATGGAAAAATTATCTCAATTGGGAGAAATTTCGAAAATACAGTGCAACCGCACTCTTCACAAGGCTTTCAATCCGGTGAAACGTCCATTGGTAGCGGAAACAGCGGATTTTGTTAAAGCTTATCGTTCGATGGACCTGCCTTTTAATGACCCGGGCCTCTCAAAACAGTGGGGTTACATCAATAGAGGTGGATATGACTTTGAACAAGAATGGGCAACATCCATTCCAGGATGTGACGTAGGTTGTGAAGAAGCTTGGAAAAAGTGTACAGGCGATCCTTCGGTTATCGTTGCTGTAATGGACGAAGGCGTTATGGTGGACCATCCCGATTTGGTGGATAATATTTGGGTGAATGAAACCGAAATTTACGGTTCAGATGAAGATGCCGATGGCAATGGATATAAAGGCGACCGTTATGGATATAACTTTGCTACCAACAGAGGATACATTTCAGCAGCGGGAAGCAATGATACAGGTCACGGTACACACGTAGCTGGAACGATCGCTGCTGTCAACAATAACGGTATCGGTGTTTCTGGTATTGCGGGAGGTGACAAGGCAAAAGGAGAGAAAGGTGTAAAGATTATGAGTTGTCAGATTTTTGATGACAACCATCTTGCAACTTTAGCTTTGGAAGCCAAAGCCATCAAATATGCCGCTGATAACGGTGCTGTAGTTCTTCAGTGCAGTTGGGGATACAACTCAGCCTTGGCGAATAGCATTATGGGATTTACCCCAGGTCCTGCTTCTGAAAAAGAATGGGCAGCACAATATCCGCTTGAAAAAGAAGCTTTCGAATACTTCTTGCACAATGCAGGTTCTCCGAATGGTGTCATTGATGGAGGTGTCGTTGTATTTGCTGCTGGTAACGAATATGCAGCAATGCCGGCTTATCCGGGAGCTTACAGCAAATTTGTCTGTGTAGGTGCCTTGTCGGCCGATTATACTCCTGCCACTTATACCGATTACGGTGTAGAAGTTGACCTTTCTGCTCCAGGCGGTGACGGCGATTATTATGGAACTCCAGGTGCCGATGAACCGAATGGAAACGGTGGTATGATTCTTTCCACTTTGATTCGTGAAGGTAAACCTACCTATGGATTCTATGAAGGAACCTCTATGGCATGTCCTCATGTGTCTGGTGTCGCTGCTTTGGGTATCTCTTATGCAGCCAAACTTCGCCGCCACTTGAAGGCAGAGGAATTTGTACAGATGCTTGTAGCTTCATCTGAAGAGATTGACAGCTACTTCAATCAGTACAAGAAGTCTCATTATAACCATACTTCACCGGGTACATTGCCTACTATCGTTGACCTGAATGCTTACAAAGGCAAGATGGGCCGCATTTCAAAAGTGGACAAGCTGCTTGCTTCCATCGAAAATGCTGGAACAGAAATGAAGGTTCCTAATGTTTATGTGTCACCTGAAAAGACTGTGAAAATTGACTTGGCTCGCTATTTCGTAGGTGGCGAAACCTTGACTTATACTTGTAAGTCGGCCGATGAGTCAGTTGCAGGAGTATCAGTTGAAGCAACTCAAATGGTAGTAAAGGGAGTAAAGAATGGTCATACTACTATCCATATTCAGACCAGTGCAGGTAAGAATCAAACAGTGACCGTAACTGTTCGAGACAACGCAAATGACAATGGTTGGATGTAATAATCAATGATTGATGAAACTATTATATGTAACTGGAATATGGCTGTTGAGTACGTTGGTGTTCCATCCTGTGCACAGTGTGGCACAGGACTGGCACTCCTTGACTCGAGCTCAGATGGATTCTATCTTGAACCCGAAAGTACTTCATGGGGCTGATAAGTTGATTCGTTTTGAGCAGCAGGTGACATCTATAGGCCGATTGTCGGAAGATGATGCACCGGTAAATGTGGCATTTCCGTTTCAGAATATTAGCCGCCAGCCTTTATCCTTTACCCGCATAACGACCGATTGTGGCTGTACTGAGGCGGAAGCCGATAAAATTACGTATCAGCCAGAGGAAAGCGGACAGATTACGGTACAGTATCATCCTAAGAATCATGTCGGTACCATTGACGCATCGATATGGGTTTATTCAACGGCCTCCAATGCCCAGCCGATAGCTAAGCTGACTATCTTGGGAGAGGTGTTGCCGGGCAAGGATTACTGGAAAGGATATCGGCATGCGATGGGAGCTCTTCGTATAAAGCAAGACAAGCTCCATTTCGTGTTGCAGTCGCAAGGGGTACAGACCGAGCGTATACTTTGTGCCAATAGCGGGACAGAGGATATGCAGTTGTCTGTAGAAGGTTTACCTCCTTATATCCGATTCCGAACGGAACCTTCCGTTATAAAGCCAGGAGAGGAAGCTGATATCGTCGTCAGAATCGACGCTTCCCAATGGCATGGAGGGAAGACGGTGAAGAAAATCCCGTTGGTAATACAGGGATTATCTGTTCCCCAGAAAGAACGGACTTTATTTATAACAGTTGAATTCCAGTAAAATAGAATAGTGAATTAAAAAGATAAGTATTATGAAATATATGATTAAGATGAAGAATGGCATCGTAAAAGTATTGATGCTTTTGATGGTCGCATTGATGACAGTTTCATGTAGCGATGATGAAGCTCCAGAACCAACCCTTGAGGTAACCCCTATCAACCTGCACGGATTATGGAAACTGCAGGAACTCAATGGAGCAGAATTGCCAGAAGGCATTTATGTTTACATTGATTTCAACCGTAAGGGAACATTCGCACTTTATCAGAACAACGACAGTATGGAACCCAGACACATTACCGGTTCTTTCTCTGTTGAAAAAGATCCTCGAATCGGTTCAATCCTCCGCGGCGAATACGATTTCCAGAATGGCAAGTGGAACAATGAATACGTTGTCACTGACTTGCTGGAATCGGGCTCTATGATTTGGACAGTCAAAGGAGGCAACGAAGTCTCTAAATATGTGCGTGTAGAAGAAATTCCATCTGATATTCTCGATGGTATAAGATAAGCTGGAGTAATTGCCTCCAGCCTGCTTTCAGACAGGGAAAGAAGCAGAGACTTATGGAGTCTCGGTTCTTTCCCTGTCTTTATTTTATGGGCTGCTGGCCGGCTCTGCCACTGCTTCCAAGAAGTGAATTTTCGTTAAGGCAAGTTGCCGACCATGAACTTTATGAATGGATTAAGAATAAAGAATTCTAAAAAAACATTATTTCGCATTTCTATCCTATGATTGTCAGTCTAATTTAGTAAATTTGCGCCAAATTCTTAAACCAATATCAATGACAGAGTCAAAAAAAATAAAAACCGCGCTTATCTCGGTTTATCACAAGGACGGTTTGGACGCTATTATTGCCAAACTGCATGAAGAAGGAGTTCTGTTCCTTAGTACAGGAGGTACACGCCAGTTCATCGAATCTTTGGGATATCCTTGTATGGCTGTAGAAGACCTTACTACTTATCCATCTATCTTGGGTGGTCGTGTAAAAACTTTGCATCCGAAAGTATTCGGAGGTATTCTTTGCCGTAGAGAATTAGAAGGTGACCGCCAGCAGATTGAAAAGTATGAAATTCCTGAAATCGACTTGGTAGTCGTAGATTTGTATCCATTTGAAGAAACAGTAGCTTCAGGTGCAAGTGAACAGGATATTATCGAAAAGATTGATATAGGTGGTATTTCTTTGATTCGTGCTGCTGCTAAAAACTTCAATGATGTTGTCATTGTAGCAAGCAAACACCAGTATGCTCCGTTGAAACAGATTTTGGATACACGTGGTGCTGAAACAACACGTGCAGAAAGAATGGCATTTGCTCGTGAAGCATTCGCTGTCTCTTCTCACTATGATACAGCTATTCACGCTTATTTTGAATCTCATACTTCAGCAGAATAAGTTTGATATTCGTGAATTAAAATACAGTTCTCGTGGTGTTGCATGGCTCTTCATGCAGCACCACGAGTTATTTAACTTATAAAAGCCTAAACGATGGGTTTATTTTCCTTTACTCAAGAAGTAGCGATGGACCTTGGCACAGCCAATACCATCATTATAAGTAATAACAAAATCGTCGTGGACGAACCTTCAGTGGTGGCTCTGGATCGCCGTACGGAGAAAATGATTGCCGTAGGTGAACGTGCCAAGCTGATGTATGAAAAAGAAAACCCGAACATCCGTACCGTCCGTCCTTTGCGTGATGGGGTGATTGCAGACTTCAACGCCTGCGAGCAGATGATGCGTGGTTTGATTCGTAAGGTGAAGACAGGGCGTCATTTGTTTACTCCCTCTTTGCGTATGGTTATCGGTGTTCCTTCTGGCTCTACAGAAGTGGAACTTCGTGCGGTACGCGACAGTGCAGAGCATGCCGGTGGACGTGACGTATATCTGCTGTTTGAACCGATGGCTGCTGCAATTGGTATCGGTATTGATGTTGAGGCACCAGAAGGTAACATGATTGTTGATATAGGTGGCGGTTCTACAGAAATTGCAGTGATTTCTTTGGGAGGTATCGTATCCAACAATTCAATCCGTATTGCCGGTGATGATTTTACAGCAGACATTCAGGAATACATGAGTCGTCAGCATAATGTGAAAGTCAGTGAACGTATGGCTGAGCGTATCAAAATCAACGTAGGTGCTGCTCTTACAGATTTGGGTGACGGTGCTCCAGATGACTATATTGTACGCGGTCCGAACCGTATCACCGCATTGCCTATGGAAGTGCCTGTGTGCTATCAAGAAATAGCTCATTGCCTTGAAAAGAGCATCGCAAAGATTGAAACAGCGATTTTGAGCGCACTTGAAAATACACCTCCTGAACTTTATGCTGATATCGTAACCAATGGTATTTATTTGGCTGGCGGTGGAGCTTTGTTGCGTGGATTGAACAAACGTCTGACAGACAAAATGAATATTCCGTTCCACATTGCTGAAGACCCGTTGCTCAGCGTAGCGAAAGGTACAGGCATTGCCTTGAAGAATGTGGATCGATTCTCATTCTTGATGCGTTAATACTTATTTTATTGACAGCTCTCGGTGAAGTGCTTTAGAAAGAGGTCTGATTTCCCCTTCTTGACAATAAGAAAGGTGAATCGGACAGGCTCTTTCTGAGTGTTCACCTTTTGTTGGTTTATAACCCTAATACTTTTACTGAAAGGATATCTTCCGTGCGTAATCTATTCCTCTTTATAGTTAAATATTCGCATTGGCTGCTGTTTATCGTACTCCAGCTGATATGTATTGCCTTGTTGGTGAACTTCAATAGCTACCAAGGGAGCGTATGGTTTACATCTGCTTCAGATGCTGTAGGAGCCATAAATGAGGTGACAGCGGGCGTGAAACGCTATTTCGGCTTGAATGAGGCCAACCGTATTTTAACGGAGCGTAATATCTTGCTGGTAGAAGAAGTGGAGTATTACAAGAGTTTGTTGAAGAAAGAAAAAGGCATTGAAGCCCTTCCTGACTTGGTTCTGAAACAGAATAGGGACTCGTTGCGCCGTAAAAATCAGAAGGCCAGCAATCAAATTCCTGAGTCTTTGTTCCTTTGTTCTGCTCGTGTAGTCAATAATTCTGTTCATAGAAAAGATAATTATTTGACTATTGACCGAGGCGAAAACGATGGCGTATGTACTGGAATGGGAGTCGTCAGTGGTGTTGGAGTCATTGGAATTGTGTACCGTACGTCGGCAAGTTACTCTCTGGTTCTGCCTTTGCTGAACTCCAAGAGCAGTATCAGTTGTAAACTGGCCCGTACAGACTATTTCGGCTTCTTGCAATGGGAAGGAAAAGATCCTTTGGAAATTGCCTTGACCGATGTGCCTCGTCATGCTGAATTCGCTTTGGGGGATACCGTTGTCACCAGCGGACACAGTACCGTCTTCATGGAAGGAATTCCTGTGGGGACCGTCAATTCGCAGCGTGAAGACCCCGACGGCCTTTCCTTTATTTTGGGAGTCCATCTATTTACCGACTTCGGTAAACTGAACGACGTTTATATCATGGCCTTGCCCCCTGACACTGAGCGTAAGGATTTGGAAAAAGACATAAATAATTAGTTTGTATCATGATGAATACCTCAATGAATCGATTGAAGTGGTTTGTAGGACTTGTATTGTTGCAAGGTCTGATTATCGGACAGATACAAGCTACTCGTATCGCTCTTCCCTTAATTTATATATTCTTTATTCTGAAGCTTCCTTCCAATATAGGAAGAAAGAATCTGCTGCTTTATGCATTCGCTTTGGGACTGGCAGTAGATATCTTTGGAAATACTCCGGGTATGAATGCTACTGCATCAATCTGGCTGGCAATGGTGCGTCCTACTTTGTTGCGTTGGCAGACTGGACGAGATACGGCTGAATATTTTATCCCCAAAGTACGTACCATGGGAGTAGGTCCTTATATCCGGTACATCATTCCTGCTGTGCTCATGCATGCTTTTATCTTGAATCTGTTGGAATACTTTTCAACCAATCGTTTCAATGAAATTCTTCTGGGTACCGTTTCTGATTCTTTTGTGACCTTTATTTTGTTTGTATTGATTGAAATGGTTGGGAGGAAAGATTAGTGGAACGTGATTATCATCTGGAGAAACGTAAATACTTGATTGGAGGAACTGCCGTCTTGGTCGTTCTGGCTTTTATGGTACGTTTGTTTGCCTTGCAGATCATGAGCGATGACTATAAACGTAATGCCGATAGCAACGCCTTGCTTCAAAGCATCAAATATCCTGCTCGCGGCTTGATTTATGACCGTAATGGAAAGTTGCTGGTTTTCAACCAACCGGCTTATGACATCACAGTCGTGATGAAAGAAGTGAAAGACTTGGATACAACTGACTTGGCCCGTACTTTGGGTGTGGAACCTGTTTTCCTGCGTAAACGATTCAGAGACTTGCGCGACCGTAGGTTGAATCCCGGTTATTCCCGATATACCCATCAGGTGCTGATGACACAGCTGTCTTCGGAAGACTGTGCCGTCTTTCGTGAAAAACTTTTCCGCTTTCCTGGATTTTACATTCAAGGAAGAACCATCCGTCAGTATGGATTCAATGCAGGTGCTCACATCTTGGGTGACATCGCAGAGGTATCCAAGTCGGATATGGAACTTGACGATTATTACCAGCGTGGAGACTTTATCGGAAAGTTGGGAGTGGAACGTTCTTATGAAAAGCAGCTTCGAGGCGAGAAGGGAGTTGAAATCCTTTTGAGAGATGCACGTGGGCGTATCCAAGGAAATTACATGGGTGGTGCCCTCGACCGTGCTCCCGTTGCAGGGAAGAATCTGACATTGAGTCTGGACATCGAGCTGCAAGAATTGGGCGAACGTCTTCTGGAAGGGAAGATTGGCAGTATTGTAGCCATTGAACCTTCTACAGGTGAAATTCTTTGCCTGGTTTCTTCTCCTTCGTACGACCCCCATCTGGTGGTAGGTCGTCATCGTGGAGAAAATCACTTGAAGTTGGCTCGTGATCCATGGAAGCCACTTTTGAACCGTGCCATTATGGGCGTTTATCCTCCCGGATCAACCTTCAAGACTTCTCAAGCCTTGACTTTCCTTCAAGAAGGAATCATCGTTCCGTCTACTCCTTTTTCCTGTTCACATGGATTTAATTTCAGGGGATTGCATGTAGGCTGTCACTCTCATGGTTCTCCTTTGCCGCTGATTCCAGCCTTGGCTACCTCATGTAATGCCTACTTCTGTTGGGGATTGTATCACATGATTGGTGCCAAGTCAAAATATGGAACCGTGCAGCGAGCCATGAATACGTGGAGAGACTATATGGTTTCTATGGGATTCGGTTATCCGCTGGGTATCGACCTTCCCGGTGAAAAACGAGGCATGATACCTAATGCCGCCTTTTATGACAAAGCATACCGAGGCTCTTGGAACGGACTGACCGTCATCAGTATTGCTATCGGTCAGGGTGAAGTAACGCTTACTCCGCTTCAAATAGCCAACTTGGGAGCTACGATTGCCAATCGTGGATATTTTATCACTCCTCATGTGGTGAAAGGCATTGAAGGCGAGCCTTTGGATACACTTTACACATCCAAACGCTATACGAAGGTAGAAGCGAAAAATTATGATTATGTAGTAGAAGGTATGCGTGCTGCCGTTTTGGGAGGAACTTGTAGGTATGCCAATATCCCCGATATAGAAGTTTGTGGTAAAACAGGTACGGCTCAGAATCGAGGAAAAGATCATTCGGCCTTTATGGGATTTGCACCGATGAATAACCCTAAAATAGCCATTGCCGTTTATGTAGAAAACGGGGGCTTTGGTGCTGTTTATGGGGTTCCTATCGGTAAACTGATGTTTGAACAATATTTGAAGGGAAAACTTTCGCCCGACAGCGAAGTGCTGGCGAACGATATTCAACAACGTAGAATCTATTATGGCATACAAGAAAGATAGTATATTCAAAAGCTTGGACTGGTGGACCGTGTTGCTGTACCTCATACTCGTCATCTGCGGATGGTTCAGTATCTGCGGTGCCAGCTATGATTATGGAGACCCGAATTTCTTCGACCTGACTTCTCGTGCAGGAAAGCAGTTGATGTGGATAGGCTGTTCTTTGGTTTTGGCTTCTATTATATTGGCCATCGACAACCGTCTGTATGATACGTACGCTTATTTGATTTTTGGAATTCTCCTGCTGCTGCTTTTCGGTACCATTTTCAATCCCCATGAAATCAAGGGATCCCGTTCATGGATTGTATTGGGACCTGTCAGTATCCAGCCGGCGGAGTTTGCCAAGTTCGGTACGGCTTTAGCCTTAGCGAAATACATGGGAGAATATACGTTCTCTCTGTCTCGAACACGCAATGTGGTAACGGTAGTAGCCATGATACTGACTCCGATGTTGCTCATCGTACTGCAGCGAGAAACAGGTTCTGCTTTGGTGTACACTTCGTTCTTCTTGATGCTCTATCGGGAAGGAATGCCGGGATCCATCTTGTTTTCAGGCATCTGTGCAGTGGTCTATTTCATTGTAGGAATTCGTTTTTCCAATGTGATGATGTTCGATGAACTGACTCCATGGGGAGAATTTGCCGTATTCGGCATCATTCTATTGCTTTCGGCGGTGCTGGTAAAGGTCTATTGTCGCGAAGTGCCGAAGTTGGGAGAATACATTGCCCTTGCATCCTCCAGTTTGATTCTCTTGGGCTATCTGTTCTCTACCTATGTCATCCCGTTCAACGTAGTTTATTTGCAAGCCGTCATGATCGGTGCATTGATTGTGACGCTCTTCGTCTATTTTCTGCGTGAACGTATCCGGAACTTTTTGTACATCATTCTTTTTGCCATCGGTTCCTGCGTCTTTTCCTTTTCTACCGATTATGTATTCAACAACCTGCTTGAACCGCACCAGAAAGTGCGAATTGAGGTTCTTTTAGGAATGAAGGAAGATTTGGCAGGAGCTGGGTACAACGTCAATCAAAGCAAGATTGCCATTGGTTCTGGAGGACTGTTGGGGAAAGGCTTTTTGAACGGAACACAGACCAAATTGAAATATGTGCCGGAACAAGATACCGACTTCATCTTCTGTACGGTGGGAGAGGAGCAGGGCTTCTTGGGCTCATCCATAGTGCTGATTCTCTATCTTCTGCTGATATTGCGGCTCATCTCATTGGCTGAACGGCAAACATCCAGATTCGGACGAGTTTACGGTTATTGTGTATTAAGTATCTTTTTCTTCCATCTGTTCATCAATGTCGGAATGGTACTCGGATTGACTCCTGTCATTGGCATCCCTCTTCCATTTTTCAGTTATGGAGGTTCTTCGTTGTGGGGATTTACCATCCTGCTGTTTGTCTTTCTGCGCATTGATGCTGCCAGAAGTGCTTAAGGTTGTTCTGGTGTCAAGCGTATGCCGATATCAGAGATATGAGTCAGCACGCTGTCTTGCATGATATGAGCTATTTTGAGAAGGTGTCTTGATTCGCAACCGACAGTTTTCTCTGTCCCTAAAAAGGTATATTTTTTCTTGCTCTTTGGCGATTCTCCTCTGGCGGAGGATGAATAGTCGGCCACTTTTTCATCCGATGACTGAAGGCAAGATGTTGTCCCTGGGAGATGGAGCGAATCACATGCTACGAGCAGCTGGTAGAAGCTGCTTGTACTTCCTTTTCCCAACCAATTTCCTTTCTTATCCGCTAAATACAGGTGGAGTGTATCCTTCTTTTCTTTCCAGTTGGCTGCTTGCTTTCCTTCTTCGGGAACGTATTGAGTCAGTTCCAGCCACAAATCACGGTAACGATATGCACAGGTGTGTCGTATTCCAATTTCCAGCTTATAAGTAACCGCTTCCAGATGCTCCGGCAGTACGAACCGTAAAGTATCTTCCTTTTTCCATTCGTTATTGGGCAGGGATTGATAGCTGTCATAAACAGCCTCTTGATGGCATGAGTACAGCAAAGGTAAAAGAATTGTCGACAGACAAAGCAGAACAGAATGGATGGCTTTCATATATTGCTAATTAAAAGTATCTGGAAGCTCTGTCAGTTGCAATGGCTGACGGAACTTCCAGATGTAAGTTTAGAAGAGTGATTGATTATTCAGTTTTCTCTTTAGGAATTTCAGCAGGAACATTCGCAGGGCGGTTGTTGTTAGGACGCGGAAGAGCTTCTACCGGTTTGTGGGCCTTGTTTGCTTCTTCTTAATGCTGCTCTGGTTTGGGACGATTGTTTCCCTCATTGGAGCACTGATCCGGTCGCTGCCGTCTTTCTGGCCGCTGTCGTTGTTCGTTGTTGCGTGGACCTCCGTTGTTGCGTTCTCCGTTCTTTTCACCGCCTTCTCCTTGAGGAGCTTGTTCCCCTTCGTTGTTGGGTCTCTGTCGATGTTCCGGGCGTGGACGCTGTTCTCCATTCGCTTTCTGTTCGTTTGGAGCAGTCTGGTCCTCGTTGTTAGAACGCTGTTTGTTGTTCTGGCGTGCTTCTCCATTATTCGGACGTTGCTTGTTGGCACGCTGTTCTCCGTTTGGACGCTGCTTGTTGTTGGGACGAGAATCGGCTTTACGCTGTTCGCCGTTGTTCATGCCTCCCTCTTTCGGCAAGTTGTTTTCACCTTCAGGGTTTCCATTCGGACGTTTGTTGGCATTCTTGTTCGGACGATTCGGACGTTGTGGACGAGGCTGCTGTTCTCCTTCCTGGTTTTGAGGTCTGCGTCCTTCACCGTTTCCTCTGCCATTTGGCTGAGAAGAACGCTGTCCCGCATTTTCACCTCTATCTTCCGGTCGATTATTTCCGTTCTTATTCTTATCGTTGGCAGGTCTGGTTCCCGGCTGTCCGTTTCCTTTCGTTTTCTTCTTCTTGTTTTTGCTCTTGTCAAAGCGGGTCAGACTTTCCTGTTCCACCAAGTCTTTTGAAGACGGAGCTTCCACAGCAGCATTTTCATCAATCAATTTGGCAGGTTTCTCTCCCCGTTTGTTCATGTTGATGATTTCAAATGCACGGCGGGCCGTGATGGTCGCTTCGTTCGCCAAGAAACACTTGTCGGTGCTATAAGTAATTTTACCTCCCAAGATATCCGCCTTGAAGTAATAATAAGTGGCATCGGCAGTCTCCAGAGTGATTTCCTTGCTTGGCAAACGTTTCAAGCACTCTACATAAGCATCTACCTCATAGTTCAAGCAACATTTCAATTTGGCACATTGTCCCGCCAATTTCTGTGGGTTCAATGAGATGTCTTGGAAACGAGCGGCACTTGTAGAAACCGAAATGAAGTTCTTCATCCACGTAGCACAGCACAATTCACGTCCGCATGGGCCGATACCGCCGATACGTCCTGCTTCTTGGCGTGCACCAATCTGTTTCATCTCGATACGTACACGGAACGCTTCGGCCAGCACTTTGATCAACTGGCGGAAGTCGACACGTTCGTCTGCGATATAGTAGAAAATCGCTTTGTTGCCATCGCCTTGATATTCCACATCACCGATTTTCATCTGCAATCCCAAGTCCTCAGCGATTTTACGTGAGCGGATCATGGTAGCATGTTCGCGTGATTTGGCTTCTTCATATTTTTCGATATCTACAGGTTTTGCTTTGCGGTAGATGCGCTTGATTTCCGTATCAGGCTTTAAATTAGCCTTCTTGATTTGCAGGGGAACCAAACGTCCGGTCAGAGTGACCGTGCCTATATCATGTCCAGGACTCGCCTCAACAGCCACGATATCTCCTTTTTCGAGTGGAAGATGGTTGCTGTTCTTATAATACCCCTTTCGTGTATTTTTGAACTGCACTTCCACCATATCCTGTTCTTCCGCATTGCCCGGAATGTCCGAAAGCCAGTCGTAAGTATTCAGCTTGTTGTCCTGTTTTCCACAGCCGCGGCAGCATAGGCAGCCGCTTCCGTTTTTCAGTTTAAAATTATTATCCATAGTTTGGGGACTCGTTATTTAAATTTATTATTAGTGAACGTGTCATCCATTTTTTATCAGTACAATCATTCGTACTGCAAGGTCGAAAAACACCATTTTGGGGTTCACGTTCTGTATGATGTGTGACTGTGCTTCCTCCAGAAGTGCGTCTATGCCCGAAATGTTCCTTTCGTTGATAAACGGTGCAAACCGAACGGTGAACTGTGCTTCTTCACGGTTCATGTAGTTCAGTTCCGGATTGTGGAAGTTCGCCATAAAACTTTCTCTAATCATTCTTGCGGCATAGGCCAGAAAATGCTTCTGTCTTTCTCTGCCTCGTCCCGCCATCTGGTCGCTCCAATCTTTCAGGGAGCGGATGTCTCGTCTCCAAGCCTGTCTCATCAAGGTAGTAAAACTTTCAAAGCAAGCTTTCTCTTCTTCGCTCAGACTGATGTTCTGCAGTGCCTTGAGCAGGCTACCTTCTGAGCGGCGGGCGATGTCGGTGGCATCGGCAGGAGTCAGTCCCATTCGTTCCATGAAGTAGTTGGCCAGCCTGTCTTCCGCTATCGGGTGGAGATTGATGCGTTGCATACGTCCCGCCAATGTAGGCAGGATGTTTTCTGGCTCTTCGCTTACGAAGATGAACAACGTCTTTGCAGGCGGTTCTTCCACCAGTTTCAGCAACTTGTTGCCACATTCTTCATTCATCTTCTCCGGCAGCCAGATGATGGAAACCTTATAGCCTCCTTGTGAAGCTTTCAAGGACAGTTTCCGTTGGATTTCCAGACTTTCTGCCTTATAGATGATCGGTTGCTTGTTAGGGTCACCCATATCTTCGCTCCAGTCGTCCAATGAAAAGTACGGTGAACGGCTGATACGCTGTCTCCATTCCGGAAGCCAGTCGTCTGATACGGTTTCTTTTCCATCTTTCCGTCGGATGACCGGAAAGGTGAAATGAATGTCGGGATGTTCCCATCTGTCCGCCATCCTGCAAGAGGAACACTGTCCGCAAGAGTCTTCAGACGAAGGATTCGTACAGCAGACATATCTTGCCAGAGCAATGGCAAAAGGCAGTTTCCCCGAGCCGGAAGGTCCGCAAATGAGCAGCGCATGTGGCAAACGCCCTTCGTTCATGATGGAAATGACGTGGCGGGCCAGCGCTTCTTGACCGATAACCGAAGCAAAACCTGTATGTGAAAAATTAGTGTATGTAGTATTCATCTCAATAAACCTCTTTGGCTATTTCTGCAATTGTGTTGACAGCTCCGGAAGTATAGAAATGAATGCTAGGTACGCCGTGGGCGATGAGTTCCCTACATTGGTTGATACACCATTCCTTTCCGATTTCGGCTGCGGCTTCATCGTCCTTGCACGCCCTGACTTCGGATGCCAAAGCCTCCGGCAAGTCAATCTTGAAGGTACGTGGAAGTACGCTCAACTGTTTCAGTGTCCTGAAAGGCTTTATACCTGGAATGATGGGGACAGTAATGCCTGCCTTACGAGCCCGTTCAACGAATCTGAAATACTTCTGATTGTCGAAGAACATCTGTGTCACGGCATATTCAGCTCCTGCGTCCACTTTCTGCTTGAGCCAATAAAGGTCTCTATCCTCGTTTGGAGATTCTTCATGTTTCTCCGGATAGCAAGCTACACCATAATGGAAGGTTTCAGGCAAGGTGCCTATTTCTTCTCCGTCATGGAAGAAGCCCTGATTGTATCGGTTGATTTGCTGTTCCAGTTCAATGGCATGACTATGTCCGCCTTCTTCAGGTACGAAAGACTTCTGATGCGGGGCCTTGTCGCCTCGGAGAACCAGCAAGTCAGTAATGCCCAAAAACTGGAGGTCAATCAGCGTATATTCGATTTCTTCGGGAGTGTATCCACTGCACAATATATGAGGAATAACGGTAATGCCGAATTTGGCCTTGATGGCAGCAGCCACCGCAACGGTTCCCGGACGGCGGCGAGTCAGTTTGCGGCAGAACATTCCGTTAGGCTTTGGGCGATAGATGTATTCGCTGCGGTGAGTCGTAATGTTGATGTATTTCGGGTTATAAGGTTGCAACGTTTCGATATCTTTCAACAAACGACCGATTCCAGTTCCTTTCAAGGGCGGAAGAATCTCAAAAGAGAATGCTGTATTTGGCTCTGCATTTATTAGGTCAATGACACTCATTTTCCAATTTCCAAGTTTTGTTTTACACAATTATAATGGAGACAAATATAAAAAAAAAAAAGGACAAACCATCGGTTTATCCTTAGATTTTCGTCATACTCCCAACGGAAAATCAGATGACGGGAGTCAGCAAATGACCGAACCAACCGACGAAACGACGCCATTTGGAACGCTTCTTGTAAAAATCTCTCGTCATGATATCACTGTCTTGTTTATCGGTATGATAAATCTGGTCAAGTTCGGCAGTGATAGGAAGGTCGAAGATGAACGTATTGATTTCATAATCAAAGCACATGCTTCGGCTGTTCAGGTTGGCACTGCCCACGGTGCAGAAGCGGTCGTCTACCGTCATGACCTTCGTATGGTGGAATCCACCGTTATAGATGAAGATACGGGCTCCTGCTTTTCTGAACTTGTTGGCAAAGTAGAATCCTGCATCGGGAGTCAGTGGAATGTCACATTTGGAAGAAAGCATGATTTCCACTTTCACTCCACGTTTCAGTGCCCGATAAATGCCCCGTCGTATGCTTCGGGTGGGAGTGAAGTAGGGAGTGACGATGCGGATATGATGTTCTGCTGCATCCATAGCCTTCACGTAGGCTTTGCGCATCAGGTTGGCCGTCTTTCGGGGTACACGTTGTACGATGGCGGCTCGGTTGCCCTGCTGTCCGAAGCGGTTGCAGGTGGAATCCTGTTCATATGGGAAATAGATGTCACCATGAATGTTTTGTTTGGTCTCTTTGTTCCAAACGTTCAAAAATGCATGTTGCAGTGCAGAAACCACCGGTCCCTCCAAGCGAAGATGCATGTCACGCCACGGTCCCAGTTCAGGAAGTCCGTTGATGTAATAATCGGCAATGTTCATTCCTCCGGTGTAAGCTACTTTCCCGTCGATGACCACGATTTTCTGGTGGTCGCGATGGAATGCGTGGTTAATCCAAGGAAATTTGATGGGGTCAAAACGGATGATTTCGATGTCTCTTTCGTTCAGCATTTTCAGATGCTCTTTACGGAGCGGCCGGTTGTTGGACATATTCCCGAAGTCATCGAACATGGCACGCACTTTTACCCCTTCTTTTGCTTTTTCAGCCAACAGAGTAAAGACTTCTTTGGCGATAGAATCACTGCGGAAGTTGAAATATTCTAGATGGATGTGGTGCTTGGCTTGCTTTATGGCTTTAAACAGACTCTGAAACTTCTGTCGTCCCGAAGGAAGCAACTTGATTTTGTTGTTATTGAAGATAGGAACGGAACGTTCATGGAGAAATAGTGAAAAGATAGAGTCTGATGGCTGATAATCTTTAGGAATTCCTGATTCCGTTAATGTTTTCTCTGTAGAAAGAACTACCGAATCTGTTTTCTCTTTAAAGTCCTCATCATCTGTTGAAGATGCATAAACATGTCCAGGCAAGGTAATGAAGAGGAGGTATGCAATTAAATTTAAAATCCAGTTACCTAGTTTTTTCATATTCAATTTGTTTTCGAAGCAGCAAAGGTACGCAATATATCTTATTCGATAAAATGACAGGTCGTTTTATTCGAAAGATCAAGGCATCTTTTTTCCTGTGGGAGATACAACGTCCGTTACGGAAAGGTGTTGTTAAGGGGAAATAAAATGCTGTGCCGGTTCTTGGAAGCGGGGAATGCAGGGAAAAAATGAGTCCGGTGTATAGAAACAAAAAAAGCATCAATAATCAGATTGATTATCAATGCTTGACAATTCGTCGGGGTGAGAAGATTCGAACTTCCGACCACACGCCCCCCAGACGCGTACTCTAACCGGGCTGAGCTACACCCCGAATTGCGAGTACAAAGTTAGCCCTTTATTTTTAACTTCCAAAAAAAATACATGAATTTTTTGAAGCGAGGAGCTGCTCGGTACATCCTACATCGTTTCGCTGTAAAAGTCAAGAGCCTCAAAAATTTCTTTCTTGGTTGCTGTCTGGTTGATGCATACCTGTCCGACTTCGCTTAGCAAAGTAAAGTTGATTTCTTTTGCTGAGGCATTTTTCTTATCGTGCGTCATCAACTCATACAAAGCTTCGTAATGTTTGCAGCTGAATTCCAGTCTGCCATAATTGTCTTTGATGAATTGTACCGTCTGGTGCAACTTGCTGCTTGGAAATCCTGTCTTTACGTGCGACAGATATAGTTCGCAGACTAATCCCCATGCTACGGCATAACCATGGAGCACCGGATTCTCGTTGTTCAATGCGAAACTTTCAAAGGCATGTCCGATGGTATGTCCTAAGTTCAAGGCTTTGCGAATGCCCTTCTCGAATGGATCCATCTCTACCACTCCTTCTTTTATTTCGACAGATTTCCCGATTAATTCTCTGAGTGTATGATAGTTGATGTCATTGAAGTCGAAGCGTAACAATTCACTCCAATGTTCGGTAGAACGAATCAGACCATGCTTGAGCATTTCTGCATATCCTGAAAGAATGTTCTCAGCATCCAATGTACGGAGAAACTCACTGTCAATCAGAACTTGGTCGGCAGGAGCGAACGCACCGATTTCATTCTTTAGTCCGTTGAAATTGATTCCCGTTTTACCACCTACTGAAGCATCTACCATGGCTAAAAGGGTGGTGGGAATATTGATGTAGGAAATGCCTCGTTTGAATGTTGCGGCAGCAAATCCTCCTAAGTCGGTTACCATTCCGCCTCCAAGATTGATGAGTAAGGAGTGGCGGGTCCCTTCTTCTTTACTCAACGTAGACCATACATACGCCAAGGTCTCTATGTTTTTGTGAACGTCTTCTACGCCTATGCTGATAGGTTGGGCTTGCTCCATTCCTTTCGCTTTCTGGACGAGGGGAAGGCAGCAGCGTTTGGTGTGCTCGTCAGTAAGAATAAAGAGCTTGTCGTATGAATGTTTCGCAAGCACTTTTTCCAAATCCTGACAGATATTCTTGCTGATGATGACTTCTTGTTTACCCATAATGATGAATTTTGTCTACAAATGTAGAAAAAAACAAGAAGATGACAGAGGGTAGGTTACAATTAATTATTTTTGTAACTCATATTTAAAATTAGTATGCTATGAAAGGATTATTGCCTGTATTTTGCAGACCTTTGGGTTATGTGTTGTTGATTGTATCTGTTTTTATTCCCATGTTGCTCTATATGTTTGGAATGGTGACCGATACGAATTTTGTATTGGTGAAAGTTGCCATGAAATTGGTGATATGGGTCTCTCTGTTTCTGGTCTTTCTCTCACGTGCTCGTGATGAAGATGCTGAATGTGCTGTGCTTCGTTCTAAATCCATGCAGATAGGTTTAGGGATCTGGGCCGTTTATTATATGGTGGTATTGGTAAAGGCTGCTTGGGATGGCGATGCACAGGAAGCGGATAATTCAGTAGGTATCGTATACATGGTTATCAACGTAGTCTGTATGGAATTCTTGTTCCAGAAAAGAAGAATCGAAAAGAATTTCCGCAAGAAAAATTAACAGCAAATTAAACCTTGTTGGGATTGTCGTGTCTTATGACTATAAAATTTGTAATGTTAATGTTTTTTAGACCATGAAGAAATGGGTGTTGAATGTGATGCTGTTCCTTTTTTTGCCGCTGCTTGCGGGTGCACAAGAACCGTTGAGAAAGGGGAGTGTGACGGGAACAGTGTTGGATGAGGGTGATAATTCTCCGATTGTACAGGCTACGGTACAGGTCTTGTCTTTGCAAGATAGTACCATGAAGGCTGGTAATGTAACCGATTTGGAGGGACGTTTTGCATTGAATGTTCGTCCGGGACATTATCTGCTGAAAGTTTCGTATATTGGGTATCGCCCAGTTTTCAAACCTTTTGAACTTTCTCGCAAGAATAAGCTGCATGTGGATATGGGGACTGTAAAGATGGCTTCTGATGCCATCATGTTGCAAGGAGCCACCGTCGTGGCACAAGCTGCGGAAGTTGCCGTTTCGGAGGATACAGTAGTCTATAATTCGGCTGCATTCCGTCTGCCGGAAGGTTCCTCTTTGGAGGCATTGGTAAAGAAGTTGCCTGGTGCTGAGGTCGATGAAAACGGTAAGATTACGGTGAATGGAAAAGAGGTAAAGAAGATCATGGTCGATGGCAAGGAATTCTTTGCCAATGATCCGAATGTGGCCATGAAGAACCTGCCGGTGCATATCATTGATAAAATCAAGGCTTATGACCGCCAGTCGGACATGGCTCGTATGACAGGTATTGATGACGGTGAAGAAGAGACGGTGCTCGATTTGAGCGTTAAACCCGGTATAAATAAAGGTTGGTTCGGCAATGCGGATGCAGCAGTCGGAACGCATGACCGTTATAATGGAAAGGTCATCCTGAACCGCTTTCAAGATGACCGTCAGTTTACTATCCTGGGTGGTTCGAACAACGTAAACGATTCCGATTTTCCCGGTGGCTTGTCGCATGGCAGTTGGGTGGCTTCAAATGGTTTGAGTACCAAACACCGCGGTGGCTTTAATTTCGCTACCCAAAACAACAAGTGGGAAACTGGGGGAAGCGTGAACTTTGAAATGAGTAAAGACGATATCCGCAGCAAGGAAGCTTCTGAAACCTTTGTGTCAAGTACTTCCAGTTCTTTCAAGAACGCGATGAAGCAAGGAAATAATGATCGGTGGAATTTGACAAGTGATTTCCGTTTTGAATGGAAACCGAACGAACAGACTGACTTTATTTTACGCCCGGAATTTTCCATCGGTAATACCGATGATGCTTCTCGTTCCAAGTCGTTTACGTTCAATCAAGATCCGCTTCATTCTACAGATGAGTTGATGCAGGCTGAGAATCTGACCGATATGGTTCCTGAAGAGCATATCATCAATACGGTCATTCAGCGTTCGTTGGCTCGTAAAGATGAATATATGCATGGCGTTTCCTTGTTGGCCAACCGCAGATTACGTAAACCGGGTAGAAATGTTTCTTTAAAATTGAAATATAAATATTCGCATGCCAAAGCAGAGAACTTCTCTACTTCGGACATCGATTATTTCCAGCAAGATTTGGTGGAACGTTCGGAAGTTTTGAACCGATACATTACCACTCCGACCAATCGGATGGATGCCGATGTGAAATTCTCCTATAGTGAGCCGATTGCCAAAAACATATTCCTCCAGTTGGAATATGCTTACTGCTATAAGCGTAACAAGTCGGATAACAAAACGTATGATATGCCGGATGAATGGACTGTAGACAAAGGATATGGAGGAACGATTGACGGAACGTTCAATACGGATTTGAGCAAATTGGCGGTCTATCATTACAATAACCATCAGGTCAATTTGATGTATAAGTGGATTACCAAGAACTCGCGTCTGAATATGGGCGTTTCTTTGCTTCCTCAGCATACAAAATTGAACTACCGAAAGGGGGATTTAGATACGATCAGTACCCGAAAGGTATTTAATTTTACACCTACACTGGATTTCCGTCAGCGTTTTTCAAAGACGACCAGTCTGCATATCGTATATCGCGGTCAGACGGCCCAACCGAATATGGTTGACCTGCTTCCAATTACCGATGATACCAATCCGCTCAATGTACGTGTGGGCAATCCTGATTTGAAGCCAACGTTTACGAATACGCTTCGGCTTTCTTTCAATCACTTTAATGTGAAGAAACAGCATAGCTACATGGCGTACGGTGTATTCAGAAATACATTGAACAGTATCAGCTCGCGTCGTACTTACGATGAGGCTACCGGTGGCTATTTGGTTCGACCGGAAAATATCAATGGAAACTGGAATGTGTATGGCATGTTCGGAGCGAATCTGGCTTTGAAGAATAAACGGTATACCATCAGTTCGTATACCTCGTCCAGCTTTAATCACATGGTCAGTTACATCAGCAGTAAGCGGGCTGTCGATACAGGAGAGGATAAGAACCTGACCAAACAGTTGAGGTTGGGAGAACGTTTGCGGGGAACTTACCGGAATGATTGGTGGGAATTGTCGCTCAATGGTTCGTTACGTTACATGCATTCGCGAAACAGCCATCAAGAATCCAATGACATGGATACGTATGAATTTGCTTATGGTGCTAGTACGAATGTGTATCTACCATGGAACATGTCACTATCTACCGATTTGTCGCAGAATTCGCGTAGAGGATATGCCGATGCTTCCATGAACCGTGACGAGTTGATTTGGAACGCACAGATTTCACAGAATTTCTTGAAAGGCAATGCGGCTACCGTGAGCTTGCAGTTCTATGATATCTTGAAGAATCAGAGCAACGTGAGCCGTACCATTTCGGCTGCAATGCGTGCCGATACGGAATACAATGCCATTTACAGCTATTGCATGGTTCATTTTATTTATCGTCTGAATATTTTTGGAGGCGGTAATAAAGGATTCAAGTCGTCTGGTCCTCGTGGTGTCTTCGGAAAACGTGGAAACCGTTATGGGGAAGAGAAACGTTACCGGGGAACTTACAAGACGGGCTCTTTTAAGGGAAACCGCTCTCACTCTTGGTAGGAGAGGGCTTCTTCACTCGACGAAAATAAATTCTTCCTGGGGAACAGAATGGATTATTTCTGGGGCTTGAAGTAGCGACTTTCGGAAATATCTTGTATTTTTGTTCAAAACCTTGGGAATGATACTTTCTTTTATTTTGTTCAGTGGTGTTCTTTCGACATTCTTTTATGTCGTTTATTTTGCGGTCGTATTGACTACCATTTTCTTTGTGATTCTGGAGAATCGCAATCCGGTTCGAACGATGGCATGGCTTCTTGTGCTCGTATTTCTTCCTTTGGTGGGGCTTTTCCTTTACCTGTTTATAGGGCGGAGTACAAAGCGTGACCGCTTGATCAGCCGGAATGGTTATATGCGCTTGAACAAGCGTCCGATGGCAGAGTTTCAGTCGCAGGCATCCTTGAAATATTTTACAGGGAAACCTCGTCTGATGCAGTTCTTCGGCACTGTGAATAAGGCTTTGCCTTTTGAGGGGAATGCAGTAGAAGTGTATACCGACGGCTATTCCATGCTTGCTGCACTGATTCAGGCTGTTTCCAAGGCGAAGCATCATATTCATATCGAGTTCTATATCTTTGAAGATGACGCAGTAGGCCGTCTGTTTCGGGATGTCTTGATTGACAAGGCACGTCAAGGTGTAGAAATCCGTGTGCTTTATGATGATGTGGGCTGTTGGAAGATTCCTTATCTGTTTTATGAGCAGATGATGTATGAGGGCATCGAAGTTCAGAGTTTCTTGAAGGTGCGATTCCCTTTGTTCACCAGCAAGGTAAATTACCGTAATCACCGTAAGATTGTAGTGATTGACGGAAAGGTCGGTTTCATAGGAGGTATGAATATTGCCGGACGCTATATATGGGGAGTACCTTGGGGACGCTGGCGTGATACGCACGTGCAGATTCAGGGAAAAGCGGTATATGGCCTGCAAACTACCTTCTTGACGGATTGGTATTTTGTGAATCGTATCTTGCTCACCGCAACTACTTATTTCCCTAAAATAGACAACCTTGGAAACTCGGTGGCTCAGATTGTCACTTCTGACCCTACGGGCGAATGGAAGGACATCATGCAGGGACTGGTTCTTGCTATCAGCAGTTCCCGCAGTTATTTCTATATTCAGAGTCCTTATTTGCTTCCTACCGACCCTGTATTGGTCGCTTTGCAGTCGGCAGCTTTGTCGGGTGTGGATGTACGCATCATGATTCCCAAATATGCAGATACGTTTATAACGCATAAAGGGTCTTTGTCTTATCTGGAGGATATGATGAAAGCGGGCATTCGGATTTATCTCTATAAGCCGGGATTCCTGCATTCTAAGCTGATGGTTTCGGATGATGAGTTCTCTACGGTCGGTTCCACGAATATGGATTTCCGTAGCTTTGAACATAATTTTGAAGCCAATGCTTTCTTCTACGACAAGGAGACAGCATTGACTTTCAAACAAATATTTTTGGATGATCAGAAGGAGTGTATGCTCCTTGCTCCGAAGATTTGGAGCAGACGCTCATGGAAGAGCAAAGTTACAGAGTCGGTTGTTCGTCTGTTGGCTCCTGTTCTGTAGTTTCTTCTTTGTAAGCGAAGAAACTGAAGTTTACACTTCCATAATGGCGATGTTCGATAAAATAGGGATGATTTTCAAAACTTAAATCTTTGCCATGTTCCAAGACGAAGAGTCCGTCTTCTTTCAGCAGCTTGTTCTCGAAAATCTTGTCTGGAATTTCTGCCAGATTCTTCAAAGCGTAAGGAGGGTCGGCAAAAATGAAGTCGAACTGTTGGTGGCAGCGTTCCATATATTGGAAGACATCTGCACGAAGTGGAAAACATTTGTCGGTCTTCACTTCTTTCATCACCTTGTTGATAAAAGAAAAATGTTGAGGATCTTTTTCGATGGAGATGACTTGGTCGCATCCTCTGGAAACCAGTTCGATGCTGATGCTTCCCGTCCCTGCGAATAAGTCGAGGGCGGTTACGCCGTCTTCAAAATCTATATAGTTATTCAGAACATTGAACAGATTCTCTTTCGCAAAATCGGTTGTTGGACGGGCTTTGAACGTATGAGGTACGTCAAATCGTCTTCTCTTATAAATTCCACTGATTACTCGCATGTGATTAATGATTGGATGTCAAACGGAATAGCTTCTATCGGGGATGATTCCGACTGGTTGAATTCCGCATGAGGGTTAATATTAAAAACGTGACGGATGTATTTTTGCAAGCAGGTAGTCACTTCCTTTCTGCTTTCAGGCTGACCTATCAGGTGTAACTCGTCTCTTTGTTGGTCGAACTTTAGCTGTTGCCATAAGTTTAGAATGTAATAATTTACGTCATTGCTTCCAGAAACCTGATACGTATTGACGATGAGTAGGCTTCCTCGGTTAAAAGCAAGAACGTCTACACTTCGTTCGTGGATGTTGGCGTAAAGTTTGAGGTTGTTTCCTTGAGTGCTCTTGTAGGAAAGGTGCTCAATTTGTGGGCTGACGGCAGCAAAGAAATTGGCTGAAGGAAATTGTTCCGACAGGAAGAGATGGGCAAGCTTGTCAAGTGAGAAGAGGATGACCGTATTGGTCTTTCCCAAAATGTTGCAAAGGATGAGTTCATTTTTCTGTTGTGGCAGATTCTGATAAAAGATAGCTTCCATCTGTTCGTCCTCAAACAGCTCCAGCGGTACGGGAGTATATCTGGATGAATGCACCAAGATGTTTGTCTGCTTGAAAGGATGCTTCAGTTCGCTTGTGGCAGCAAGAAAGGCTTTGACGTTTGCAGCCATCGAACGCTGGGAGTTTATCGGATATACACGGTAATAGAAGTCGTTGCCCGATAAAGGGTTATAGATAGAAAAAGAAAATCCATCCGTACTAAGACGGATGGATAATGTATATTGTTCTGAGTTATTTAAATCAAATGTTTCAATCATATTGAATTATTCCCAGTTACCTGCGTTGTTGTTTGGCTGTTCGATGTCACCTACTCTCAAACCGCAGTATTTACCCAACTTAGTCTGGAGGTCTTTCAAGTTAGCCAATTCCTGTTGGTTCAAACCTTTCAAGTAAACATCGTAAGCAACCTGAGCCTGGAACAAGTTCAAAGGTGCACCTGATTTCATAGTGTCTTTACGAATTGCCAATTCAAATTTAGCGCCGTTACCATAAGGTACATAAGCCAATGAATCTGGGTTGAAACCTTCTTTGAAAATAGTATCTGTAACAGCTACCCACATAGTATCACGACGGAATCCTTCAAGACCTTCTTTCTTGACTTCGTCCATTTTACCAGTTTTCTTAGCTTTGTTGATAATCTGCATAGCTTTCTTTTCTGTCATACCTGCTTCCAACTGAGCATCAGTCAAAGAACCAGTTTTCATGATGAAAGGTAATTTTGCAGTCTTAACAAAATCAATCAATGAATCGAAATCAGCTGTATAAGCACCTTTGTGTGTACTACGATATTCCTGCTGAGCTTTACGGATATCTATCAAACGTGCGATAATAGCTTTTTCTCTTACTTTCTTTTCATTGTCGAAGTTGATAGGACCCATGATACTACCGTAGCAGATCCATACCAAGCCTGCAACACAGATAGCTAATACAAGATTAATAACTGTTTTCATGATAATATTATTTTTTTAGTTTATATTCGTAGTGCAAAAATAAAATAAATAACTTGAATCACGTAGAAAAACGTGAATATTTTACTTTCGTGTATGTTAAATAATGATTTAACGCAGCAAATTAAGCGATTTTTTTCCTATAAACCAACAGAAGTTCAAGAAAATGCGGTGAAAAGTTTTGTTGACTTTGTGTTTTCTGTTTCTGAGGATGAGTTGTTTCTTCTTAAAGGCTATGCGGGGACTGGTAAAACAACTTTAATAAGTGCATTTGTAAAGGCTTTTGACCAATTGAAGATGAATTGTGTTTTGTTGGCTCCAACGGGCAGAGCGGCAAAGGTTTTCGCTCATAATGCAGGACATGCGGCTTATACGATTCATAAGCGGATTTATCGGCAGAAGGTTTTTTCTAATGAAACGGATAATTTTTCCTTGAATACCAACTTGCACAAGAACACGTTGTTTATTGTCGATGAAGCTTCGATGATTGCGAATGAGGGACTCTCGGGGGCTTCGTTTGGAACGGGACGCTTGTTGGATGATTTGATTCATTATGTATATAATGGACAGCATTGCCGATTGATGCTGGTGGGAGATACAGCTCAGCTGCCTCCAGTGGGTGAGGAAGAAAGTCCCGCCTTATCGGCAGCGATGCTCCAAGGATATGGCTTGGATGTGCGTGAATGCCAACTTACTGAGGTGGTACGTCAGGTTCATGATTCGGGGATTCTGTTTAATGCGACCAATTTGCGCAGGATGTTGTGGGAAGAAGAAATCTTTGATTTCCCTGTAATTCATGTGGAATGCTTCCCAGATGTCAAAGTAGTTCCCGGCAACGAGCTGATTGAAGCCATTACTACTTGTTATGACAAGGCGGGCATGGATGAGACAATGATTATCTGCCGCTCGAATAAACGGGCGAACCTATATAATAAAGGTATACGAAATACCATCTTGTACCGTGAAGATGAGTTGAATTCGGGTGATTTGCTGATGGTATCGAAAAATAACTATTTCTGGGGTGCCGATTGTAATGAATTGGACTTTATAGCCAATGGCGATGTGGCTCAGGTACGAAGGGTAAGACGTACCCATGAACTCTATGGATTCCGATTCGCCGATGTGGTGCTGACTTTCCCTGATTATAACGATGTTGAATTGGAAGTGAAAGTCTTGTTGGATACCCTTCATTCAGATGCGACCTCTTTATCAAAGGAGCAGAGTGACAGACTGTTTCAAGCTGTTTATGACGATTATGAAGACGTCGGGGCAAAACGAGAGCGAATGAAAAAAGTGAAGGAGGATGAATGGTACAATGCGTTGCAAGTTAAATTTGCGTATGCTGTGACTTGTCATAAGGCACAGGGTGGGCAATGGCAGCATGTGTTCCTCGATCAGGGATATATGACCGAGGATATGCTTTCACCGGATTACTTCAGGTGGCTTTATACGGCTTTTACACGTGCTACAGATACTTTGTACTTGGTTAATTGGCCAAAGAACCAGACTTTATAAGGTCTCTTCCAAGGTAGGCTTGCATGACTCCTCGTAAAAGGAGATAAAGGATGAAGGCCAGCCAAAGAGCATGGTTGCCCAAGAGATGGTGCAGACCGTAGTAAGTGGCAAAGAAGGTGCCTGCTGCTACCATCATGGAACGAAGCATAAGATGGGTGGCTGTCGCACCGATGCAGATGCCATCCAGTAGGAAGGCTCCGAATCCGGCAACCGGAATGGCTATTATCCAATAAAAATATTCACCTGAAGCTGTAATGACAGTGGCATCGTTGGTGAGCAGACTTAGGAATCCTTTACCACCTATTAAATAAAGCAAGGTGAACGCAGTAGCTGATGCACTTCCCCAATAGAATAGGTAGCGGATGGTTTCATTCAAGCCTTTCTGGTTCTTTGCACCGATATTTTTCCCAGCTAACGCTTCTCCTGCATAGGCAAACCCATCCATGATGTAAGAAAACAACGTGAACAACTGCATCAAGATGGTATTTACAGCCAGTACGACATCCCCGTATGCAGCCCCGGTAGAGGTGAAGAAGACGGTTACCGATACGACGCACAAAGTACGGAGGAAAATATCACGGTTCACACGGAAGAAATTGGCCAGTGCGGTACGCTCCCACAATCGTTTCGCTTCTACATGTCCTTTCAGCGGGTGATAATGTTTTATGGTCAGCAGAATAGCCATGAAGACACCTGCATATTGTGCTATCAAGGTTCCTAAGGCTACTCCCTCCACTTTCATCGTCAGTCCGAAAACGAAGAAAAAGCTGGCTCCGATATTCACCAGGTTTTGTGTGATGGCAATATACATCGGGAAACGGGTATTCTGCATGCCGATGAACCATCCGGTAAAGCTGTATAAACAGAGGGTGGCAGGGGCTCCCCATATACAGATATGGAAGTATCGGGTGGCTAATTCCTGTACCTCTGGACTGGAGTCAATCAGTTGGAAGGCAATGTATTGGATAGGGGATTGAAGGAGTATGAGCCCTATTGAAAGCAAGAAACTGATACTCAACGAGCGCAGCAGGAGACTGGTGATTTCTTGCATATCTTCACGACCATAAGCTTGTGAAGTCAATCCTCCGGTTCCCATACGCAGGAATCCGAAAATCCAGTAAATCATATTGAACAGCATCCCGCCGACGGCAATGGCTCCGATGTATGAAGCTGCACCTAAATGCCCTACAATCGTTACGTCTACTAGTCCCAGTAAGGGTACCGTAATGTTAGATATAATGGATGGAATCGCTATCTTTAGAATGTCTTTGCTGATGGGATGGTTGATGAAGTTCATAAAGTAAAATCGTATAATCTATTGTTTCTTAGAGTTCAAGAGAAGCACCTTGTGGACTAGGGAGGACGCATGCCACTTCCTTAAAGAGGTAAGGACGTAAGTGCCCTTCCGTATCTTCCAAAATCAATCGCCCGGTGGGCTGGATGTCCACGATGCGAGCATTGAACTGGCCGTCTTTGTCGCGGTAAGTATGGTATCCTTCGCGTCGGTAAAGTACGTCGAAATAGCGGGAGGTAATCAGCTCGTCTTTCCCTTGCTTCAACAGTTCATAATACGAGGCGGTACGTTCCAAAATCTCATGCAATATGGTCTCTATACAGTACGTTTGTCCGGTAATCTGACTGAGAGATACAGGGTTAGGAGCATTGCTTAAGAATTTCTTTTGGTTCAAGTTTACACCGGTACCGACTATGGAACGATTGAGGTGCATGCCTAACAGGTCGTTTTCAATTAAAGTCCCACAGAGCTTCAAATCTTTCCAGTAAATGTCATTAGGCCATTTCACTCGAATTTTTTCGGTGTATTTCGACAAGGATTCCTGAAGAGCCAAGGCATTGACTTGTGAAAGCAGGAATTGTCGGTTGGCTTCCAGAAAGTGAGGAAAGAAGACGATACTTAATAACAAGTTCGCACCATCCTCCGATTCCCAACTATTGCCGCGTTGTCCGCGTCCGGCACTTTGGTAATTAGTGTACACGCAGGTAAGTTCTGGCAGTGAGTTCTGATTGCATAGAACTTCCAGCATAGAGTTGGTGGAAGTGGTAGCATTGATATGGATAGGACTAGGATAATTCATTGTATAGAGCTTTTTGTTTGCGAGTAAATTTTTTAATCACCTCCTCATAGGAGTGGTCGATAAGATTGAGAATCAGAGAATCTGGAACATCCTCTTCAAATGAAACCTTATTCCAATGCTTTTTGTTGAAATGAGGTGCACCGATGATCCCATTGTATTTGTCGCGCAACTCAATGGCATAATCCGGTTCGCATTTTAGGCAAATGGAATCGGGAGTATTAAGACTGACCAGTGCAAACATACGGTCGACTACCTTAAACACTAAAGTCGTATCATCGAAAGGGAAGGATTCGTTGCTTGCGACTTTCTTCAAGCAATATTCACGGACTTCTTCTATATTCATGGCTATTTCTGTTTACCAGAGTGGCGGAAAGAATGCATCCTTCAGGTGTGTGATGTGGAAGGGAGGCGTACTTCCTGTTACGGAAATAATATCGAATCGGACAGGGAAATCTATCGCATATTTCTTCAGATAAGCATCTGTCGCACGTACGATGTGTCTGATTTTTACGTTGTCGACAGCTTCTTCTGGAGTGCCAAACAGCTCATTCCGCCGGGTCTTGACCTCCACAATGATGAGCGTCTCCTCCTTTTGGGCAATTACGTCCAGTTCCAGTTTCCTCCAATGCCAATTCCGATGAAGGATAGTGTATCCCTGTGTAATCAGGTAATTGCAAGCAGCATCTTCACCTTCTTTTCCTAAATCGTTGTGCTCTGCCATTCTCTTTTTTTGCAAAAATACAGATAAAAGCCTGAATACGTACAGAAGGACACAAAAAACATCCGCTAAATTCTTTTAAATCGACTTCTTTTCTATACTTTTGTATCAGTTATGTTGAATCAAGGGAAAAAACGTAAGAAAGTGCCTCCAACCACTCCTCCTCGCAAATCACGGATGGTGTGCTTGATGAGTGAAGAAGAACTGCGAATCGTTGATCGTTATTTGGAAAAATATCAAATAACGAACAAAGCTCGTTGGCTTCGTGAGACGATTTTGGCACATATTTATGAGAATATGGGGGAGGATTATCCTACTTTATTCAATGAACACGAAATGCGAAGGTAATAAAAAGAGAATGGCAGATGATAAGTTCTATATGAAACAGGCCCTTCTGGAAGCGGAAAAGGCTTCGGAAAGAGGAGAAGTTCCTGTAGGTGCGGTGATTGTATGCAATGACCGTATCATTGCACGTGCTCATAACTTGACAGAAACCTTGACCGATGTAACTGCACATGCTGAAATGCAAGCCATTACAGCTGCTGCTAATTACCTGGGAGCAAAATATCTGACCGATTGCACTCTTTATGTGACGGTGGAACCTTGTGTAATGTGTTCCGGAGCGATAGCATGGGCACAGTTGGGTAAATTGGTTATCGGTGCTCCGGATGAGAAAAGGGGCTATCAGCGGTTTGCCCCACAGGCCTTGCATCCCAAGACAGTGGTCGTCAATGGAGTGCTGACGGAAGAATGTGCCGCGTTGATGAAAGCTTTTTTCAAGAGCAAGCGTTGAGGGAATGTTTCACTTGAATGCGGAATGGAAGCAATGATTTCCCGATAGGAAATATGAATGATATACGAAAGAGGCGTTACATGGAAGTTTTGATTCATGTAACGCCTCTTTCGTATGTTGAAGTTAATCCTTAATTTCTTCAAATTCTACATATTCACCTTCATTCTCTCCGAATATTTTCTTTTTGTCAGATGGTGAATGAGATGAACCGGTGGTTTGTTGATTTCTTTCTGAATAGTCTTCTTTCCTTTGATAAGTATTCTGTTGTGAATCTTGAGAGTTATTGGTCATTCGTTTTCCAATACCTAGAAATGTGTTGACAATCCTCCATAGAATTACAAATCCAATGGCAAGAATAATCAATACAAAGAAGAAGATAAAACCTAAAATATGAAACATAGTTATTGTCGTTTTTTAGTGTAAAAGATACAATAACCGTGCCACGGATATTGTATTAAGATTTTTTACGTGTGAGTAATGATAATATGATATACCAAACAATGACAGCTGCCGGTCCGCTCAATTGGAAGATAATAAGCAATGGGATGCTTACGAGCAAGAATATATAGCTGATCTTGTTATGTCCCCAAGAAAGATCTTTGAATTTGAGTGAGAACATAGGTATTTCTGCTACCAATAAAAGTGACATGATGATGACTAGTATTAGCAGGTATAATGCGTTGAACTGTTCTGTAATCAAGAACGAATGAGAACCAAGTACCAAGGATCCCCAAAATAACGCATTGGCAGGAGTCGGCATTCCAATGAATGAAGAAGTCTGACGTTCGTCTATATTGAACTTGGCCAGGCGCAAAGCCGAAAAGACGGAAATCAAGAATGCGGTATAAGGTAGAATACCTGCTATCGGTTCAAGAAAAGCAGGTGTATGAACTTCATGAAATAATGAAAAGACAATGGCAGAAGGTGCCAAGCCGAAAGTGATGTCGTCGGCCAATGAGTCCAACTCTTTACCGATGGCAGATGATACATGCAGCAGACGAGCGCTCATTCCATCAAAGAAGTCGAAGACAGCACCTAGGATGATGAAAAGCAAAGCCATCTCATAGTTACTTTGAAATCCCGTATAAACGGCAATGCAGCCGCAAAATAAATTACAGCTTGTAATTGTATTAGGTATACTGCGAGTGATAACGTTTGCCATAATCCGTCTCCTTCTTATTTAAGTTTTGCAATAATTGTTTCGTTTCCTGTAGTCTTCTGACCCATTTTGACGCATACTTCAGAGCCTAAAGGCAAATAAACGTCAACGCGTGAACCGAATTTGATGAATCCCATGTGCTCATCAATGAAACATTCTTCACCGGCTTCGGCATAAGTGACGATTCTTCTGGCTACGGCTCCGGCAATTTGACGAGCCATTACCGTTTGGCCGTCTGGCGTATCGATGACAACGGTAGAACGTTCGTTTTCTGTACTGGCTTTAGGTAACCAAGCTTTCATGAAACGGCCGTTATGGTGAGCAACGTATTTAACGACTCCTTCTACTGGATACCAGTTGGCATGTACGTTTGTGATGCTCATGAAAATGGAAATCATCAGACGACGATCGTGAAAATATTCATTCTCTTCCACTTCTTCAATGACTACGATTTTTCCATCGGCTGGAGCTACTACCGTTTTCTCTGTATCTCCTTTAAATCGACGAATCGGACATTGGAAGAAATTTACCATCAGTGCATATAAAATAACGCTGATGAATCCTACAATGTAAAAAGGAATTTTAGTCTCGAATCCATAATATAGACCGACGTTCAAGGCCAATAAGATGAAGGAGGCTGTGATGAGTATATGTGTACCTTCGTGGTGAAGACGAATTTTCTTTAATTTCTTAATTTTATTCAATTTAGGCATATTAATCTGTATAAATTACCTTGCAAAAATAAGTGTAATTTAACAACTCTGCAAGTAAAAAAAGGTAAAAAGCGTTTTTATTTATATCTTTAAGAGAGTATTTTCTTTTTTTTACTGTAATTTTGAAGAAAGACGGTTCAAAGGTTTTTTAGTCAGGAAGGGGGCAATGTGAATTTCTCTAGTTGTTTGAATTGGTTGTTAAAGGTGTTAGAATAAAAGGCTCTTTTTCATCTTGTTAAGTAAAAAAAGAGCCTTTATGTATCTTTGCTTGAGAATATCAGTCTGTTAGATTGACAGTTCGTTCAAAACATTTACGAGTTCCGGATCAATCGGCTTGTCGTTTTTGATGGCTTTGTTGAATGGTACGTATACGATTTTATCATCATCGATACCAATCATGATGTTGCGCTGTCCTTCCATCAAGGCTTCAATACTGGCTACACCCATACGGCTGGCAATGATACGGTCGTGTGCTGTAGGACGTCCACCGCGCTGTAAGTGTCCAAGGATAGTGACGCGGACATCGTATTGAGGGTATTCATTCTTTACACGTTCTGCATAGTGCATAGCTCCACCGGTAATTTCACTTTCGGCTACCAATACGATAGAACTGCTCTTTGATTTGCGGAAACCGTTTTCAATGAATTGTTCCAACTGGTCCACTTCGGTGTTGAATTCTGGGATGATGGCTGCTTCTGCACCGGCTGCGATGGCTCCATTTAGAGCGAGGAAGCCGGCGTCGCGTCCCATAACTTCTACGAAGAACAGACGTTCATGTGAAGTTGCCGTATCGCGGATTTTATCCACGGCGTCAAGAATCGTATTTAAGGCTGTATCGTAACCGATAGTAGTATCGGTTCCAAATAAGTCGTTGTCGATAGTTCCAGGAAGGCCGATACATGGAACATCGTATTCCTGTGCTAACAAACGTGCACCGCTTAAAGAACCATCACCGCCGATGACAATCAATGCGTCGATGCCTTCTTTTTTCATATTTTCATAAGCTTGTTGGCGTCCTTCAGGAGTCTTGAATTCTTGGCAGCGAGCTGTCTTCAGAATCGTACCTCCTAACTGGATGATGTTACTTACGTTCTGAGTCTGGAATTCTTGAATTTCTCCAGTGACTAGACCTTTGTATCCTCTGTAGATACCTTTAACTTTGAGCCCGTTGTAGATGGCTGAACGTGTCACGGCACGGATTGCTGCATTCATACCTGGAGCATCACCTCCTGAGGTAAGGATACCTATACATTTAATGGTTGCCATAATCGAATCTTATTAGTTTATTTATAATTGTCAAATTTACTACTTTTGAAAGTAAAAAATAGAAAGTTACGGAATATATTTACACTTCTTCGTCATTAATAATGACTCTTTTGCATGCGTCCATGAGCCATTTGGGGGTAGATGTGGCACCGCATATCCCTATAGACTGTGCTTCGTTGAGCCATTCACGGTTGATTTCTTCCGGTTTGTCAATCTGGTGCGCTCTTGGATTCACTTTCTTGCATTCTTGGTAGAGAATCTTCCCGTTGGAACTTTTATGTCCGCACACAAAGAGAATTACGTTGTGCGAGGCTGCGAACTTGCGGATGTTGGGCATTCTGTTTGCTACCTGACGGCAAATCGTGTCGAAGTATTGGAAGTTGGCTTCGCTCGAAATATGTTCCTGGATATAAGAAACAATCCGTTGGAATTCTTCCAAAGACTTGGTAGTTTGCGAATAGAGACTAATGTCTTTGGTGAAGTCTAATTGGGTCGCTTCGTCGAATTTCTCAATGACGATGGCCGTTCCACGTGTCTGGCCTACAAGACCAAGTACTTCTGCATGTCCATTCTTTCCGTAGATGACGATTTGTTTCTCTCTTCCGTCGGATGGAGCATTGAATTCTTGCTTGATTCGTTTTTGCAGGCGTAGCACCACCGGACAGGTGGCGTCGATGATTTCAATCCCGTTCTCTTCCGCTAACTGGTAGGTCTCGGGTGGCTCTCCATGAGCACGCAACAGCACTTTTACGTTTCTGAGACGTGCAAATTCTTCGTGGTTGATTGTGATGAGGCCCAGTTTCTTCAGTCGCTCGCATTCCTGGTCGTTGTGGACAATGTCCCCCAAGCAATAGAGTGGGGTACCCTTAGCCAATTCTTCTTCGGCTTTATGAATTGCCGTAGTCACGCCGAAACAGAATCCTGATCCTTCGTCTATTTCTATATTATGCATGAGTCGCTTTTTCGAATTCATTTTGCAGCCATTCTTTTTGTTGTGCTATTGTAAGGTGGCTGTTGTCCAAGAGAATAGCATCGTCAGCTTTTCGGAGCGGGCTGACTTCGCGGCTCTGGTCAATACGGTCTCTTTCTTCTACGTTGTGCAGAATTTCTTCGAAAGAGGCTTCTTGGCCTTTTGCCTTAAGTTCCTCATAGCGGCGCTGGGCACGGATGGAGGCGGAAGCGGTGACGAATATTTTCAATTCGGCGTTTGGGAAAACAGCAGTTCCTATGTCTCGACCGTCCATTACGATTCCTTTTTCTTTACCCATTGCCTGCTGTTGTTCAACCAAGGCTTTGCGGACAAAGCTGAGAGCAGCGACAGGGCTTACTCGGCTGGAAACCTCTAAAGTACGTATCTTGTCTTCTACATTGATTCCGTTAAGGTAAGTCATCGGACGTTGAGTCTCTGGATTCAGCTGGAAAGTGATGTGGATATCCTGCATCTTTTCCTTCAATCCTTCTTCGTTAATCTGGCCGTTTGAAGCAAATAGACCGCTTTCTATGCAATAAAGGGTTACGGCACGATACATTGCCCCGCTGTCAATATAAATGTAGCCAATTTCTTTGGCCAGGTCTTTAGCCATCGTGCTTTTTCCACAAGATGAAAAGCCGTCAATTGCTATGATAATCTTTTTCATATATACCTTATTAAATATAATGTGACTTATCTTTCTAATTCGTTTCAAAGATAGGTAAAACTTTTCGGGCTGAGTAACACTATCGTAAAATGTTTTATTTTTACATATTTTTAAGGGTAAAGTGTTGCTGTTTAAAAGATTTGTACTACATTTGCAGGACTGAGAATTATTAACCAATTAAATTTTTTTTATGGAAATAAAAAAATCCCCAAAGGCGGATCTTGAAGGCAACAAGCTTACATGGATCCTGATTGGTTACGTGCTTATATTGGCAGCAGTTTTTGTTGCGTTCGAATGGACAGACCGCGACAAGAAGGTGACTACCGATACTGGTATCGTAGAACCGATCTTTGAAGAAGAAATGATTCCTATTACTGAACAGGAAGAACCAAAGCAAGCTCCTCCTCCCCCAGAAGCTCCGAAGGTAGAAGAAGTTTTGCAGATTGCAGACAACGAAGCTAACGTAGAAGAAACTACTATCAAGTCAAGTGAATCTGATGACGAGGCTGTAGAAATCAAATACGTAGAACCTGTTGTTGAAGAAGAAGAACCAGTTGAAGAAGAAATCTTCCAGGTTGTAGAAAACATGCCTGAATTCCCTGGTGGTATGGGTGCTTTGATGAAATTCTTGGGTAAGAACATCAAATATCCTACAATCGCTCAGGAAAACGGTGTACAGGGACGTGTAATCGTTCAGTTCGTTGTGAACAAAGACGGTTCAATCGTTGACCCGGTTGTTGTACGTTCAGTAGACCCTTACTTGGATAAAGAAGCTCTTCGCGTGGTTAAGGCTATGCCTAAGTGGAAACCAGGTATGCAGCGTGGTAAAACAGTACGTGTAAAATATACAGTGCCTGTAACATTCAAGTTGCAGTAATCACGAATATAGTACTACAAGGGCTGCTCCATAACGGGGCAGCCCTTTTCATAACCTTTAAAAACTAAAAATCATGACTCAGCAGAAAAGTGATGAATTGGTAAAGCTGGTGAATGCTTACCTTGAACAGCTTTCTTATGTGAGAGAACCGAAAGGATTGTACGCTCCCATTGAATATGTGTTGGGATTAGGTGGAAAACGTTTGCGTCCAGTTTTGATGCTGTTGACCTATAACTTGTTTCATGAAAAGGTAGCTCAAATCCTACCTCAGGCTATCGGACTGGAAACTTACCATAATTTTACACTTCTTCATGATGATGTGATGGATCGTGCCGATATGCGTAGAGGAAAACCTACCGTGCATGTGAAGTGGAACGATAATGCAGCTATTTTGTCTGGTGACGCAATGGTGTCTTTGGCTTTTCAGCTTATGCTGAAGGATTGTCCAAGTGAATGCCTGCCTTCTGTAATGGAAGCTTTTACTCGTGCTACCTTGGAAGTGTGCGAGGGACAGCAATGGGATTTGGAGTTTGAACACCGTTTTGATGTGACCGTAGACGAATACATCGAAATGATTCGCTTGAAAACATCTGCTTTGCTGGCAGCTCCGTTTGAAATAGGTGCTCATCTGGCTGGCGCTTCTAAAGAAGATGTGAAGAACCTTTATGAATTTGGCCAGAAATTGGGATTGGCTTTCCAGCTGCAGGATGACTATTTGGATGTATATGGCGACCCGGCTGTATTCGGCAAGAAGATTGGCGGCGACATTTGCTGCAGCAAAAAAACTTATATGTTGATCACTGCACTGGAACGTGCACAAGGAGAAACGAAGAAAGAATTGGAACGTTGGATTGCTGCGGAGCAGTTCGACAAAGAAGAAAAGATAGCCGCTGTAACAGCTATATATAATAAGGAGGGAATAGCCGAAGCTTGTCAAGAACAAATCAACCGTTACTATGATGAAGGCTTGCAGTATTTGGAAAAAGTTTCTGTAGATGCTTCCCTTAAAGAAAATCTGAAACAGTATGTCGGCAAATTGATGAATCGTAAATTATAATAAGGTGTCTTATGGTACAGCTGATAGATACACACACTCATTTGTTTGCAGAGGAATTTGAGGAAGACCGTGATTTGGCTGTGATTCGTGCGGTGGAAGCCGGTGTCACACGTCTGTTTATGCCGAATATAGACGAGACGAGTGTAGATGCTTTATTGTCTCTTTGTGAATCTCATAAGGAATGTTATCCTTTGATCGGATTCCATCCTACTTCGGTAGATGCTGATTGGAAGGAGCGTTTGGCTAAGGTAGAAAAAGTCTTTTGTTCTGGGCGTCGTTTCTATGGAATCGGTGAGGTGGGTCTCGACTTGTATTGGGATGCCACTTTTAGAAAGGAGCAGATGCATGTGCTGGATATTCAAATTGGTTGGGCACTGGAAGCTGATTTGCCGTTGATTATACATTGCCGTAATGCTCAAGATGACCTGATGCAAGTGATGGAACCTTACCATAATACATCCCTTCGAGGCATTTTCCATAGTTTCAGTGGTACAGAGGAAGAGGCGGCAGAACTCCTTGCATACAAGAATTTCATGTTGGGAGTGAACGGTATTGTCACATTCAAGAAAAGCACCTTGGGGGATGTTCTTAAAAGTACAGTCCCTTTGGAACGTGTGGTCTTGGAAACCGATTCACCTTATTTGGCTCCAGTTCCGCATCGTGGACGAAGGAATGAAAGTGCCTATTTATGCGATACGGCCATGAAACTTTGTTCGATTTACAGCGTTGATATGGAAACGATGGCTGTGAAAACAACCGGAAATGCCCTGAAAGTTTTCGATAATGCAACAGGAAGATTATAATTTTTATTAATTTTGGCATGTATTTAAAACTTTTGTGGTCTCGATGCTGTGTAAGAAGAAAAAAAAGAATACATTTGTGACTGAAATCACTTGTGGTTTGCTTTTTTATTTGTAATTTGCATTCGATTTCAGAAATGAGGGCCATTTGAGCCCACTAGGAGAGGTGCTCGAGTGGTTGAAGAGGCACGCCTGGAAAGCGTGTATACGCCAAAAGTGTATCACGGGTTCGAATCCCGTTCTCTCCG